>ERZ779865.2614-NODE-2614-length-11115-cov-39.512749_pt1 | contig 11115 bp, 5 predicted proteins | sample MGYA00433088_ERZ779865 | MGnify/ENA primary metagenome ERZ779865 (study PRJEB29588, sample SAMEA2151703) | human gut metagenome | biome: human gut; feature: human-associated habitat; material: faeces | place: Denmark | collected 2008/2010 ... | reverse complement strand
TAACTGCTTGGCGACCGCTTGCATACCACGTTAGTCAACTGCTATATAGTTACCTAATTTTATGGCCGATTTATGGCCGAAGGATCGGCACTATTCCATAAATTGATGAATATCAAAGGATGGCGCCCCACTGATTAAGCAGCAGTGAGTTACGGAACGCTGCCCTCTGAATTTGACTGGCAGGATTTGCGAATATATTCAAAGACATGTAGTTATGATTTACAGAAATATTCGGTAACTTTACGGTGAAAATGAAAATTGGATGGATTATGAATATTCGGAGAATCTTTTTGGGTATGGCGGTGCTGTGTGGGTTTTCGGTTTCGGCGGCCGCGGAAGGGCGCTTCGACAAGCTCAGCGACCGCGTTAAGGAGGTCCCTGAGCCTGTCGTCGAAGGAACCGTGGTTCGACAGGAAGGATCCGGCAAAGGGAAACTGATCGATGACGTGAACGTGTTCGTGGGCACGGACGGGTTCGGGAACGTGTACCCGGGGCCACAGGTGCCGTTCGGCGGGATCCAGATCAGCCCGGACTGCGACGACAAGGACTATGACTGCGCGGCGGGGTACAAGTACTCCAAGCCGTTCATCCAGGGTTTCAGCCTCACGCATCTGAGCGGAACCGGAATCCCGGACATGGGCGATTTCCTCTTCCTGCCGGGAAACGGTTCGAAGATGGAGCCGTCAACCTACGACCACAACCTGGAATGGGGCGAGCCGGGTTACTACGGAGTGATCCTGAAGGACTACGGGGTCAAGGCCGAGATGACGGCAGCCCCGCGAAGCGGAATATTCAAGTTCACATTCCCGCAGTCGGACAGTTCGTTTGTGATGATCGACCTTGACCACACCCTCAAATGGGATTGCCTCTGGTCCACGGTACGCCTGCTGGACGAGCGCACGATCATCGGCAGCAAGGTCGTCAACGGCTGGAACCCGGGACGTTATGTCTATTTCGTGGCCAGATTCTCAAGGCCGATCGAGGAATTCAACATATTCCAGGACGGGCAGCCTGTGATCTACAACACCAAACGGTTCCGCAGCTCGCTTGAGGCGTGGGGACAGAAACTGAAGGCTGTCGCAAGGTTCAAGACCGGAGCCGACGAGAGCATATTCATAGATGTCGCCGTGTCGGCTGTAGGCACAGACGGTGCTCTGAACAACCTTAAGGAGCTGGAAGGCAAGGACTTCTCCGCCGTAAGGGCCGAGGCCGAGGATCTCTGGGAAAAGGAACTCGGGAAGTACGAGCTGGATTCCGACGACAAGACGCTCCGGGAGACATTCTACACCAGCGTCTATCGCACAGCCCTCCATCCGTTCCTATTCGAGGACGCGGACGGACGCTTCCGCGAGCACGACGGTACGATCGGGAATGCGGAAGACTTCACCAACGTCACGACATTCTCGCTATGGGACACTTACAGGGCTTTCCACCCGCTTCTCAACCTCGTCAACAAGCCGCTTCAGGCAGACATCGCCAACTCGATGCTCGCCCATTTCGACAAAAGTACCGAGAAGATGCTCCCGATCTGGTCGTTCTACGGCGGCGAGACCTGGTGCATGATCGGCTATCACGCCTGCTCTGTACTGGCAGACATGATGCTCAAAGGCGTGCGTGGATTCGACTACGAGCGCGCCTTCCAGGCGATGAAGACCACCGCCACCAACCCTCACTACGACTGCATTCCTGAATATACCTCCCTCGGCTACGTGCCTTTCGACAAGGAGAAGGAATCGGTCTCCAAGACTCTTGAATATGCCTACGACGATTGGTGCATTGCCCAGGCAGCCAAGCTTCTGGGTCACCGGGAGGACTACGAGTTCTTCCTCAACCGGTCGATGAACTACCGGAATCTCATCGATCCCGAGACCGGCTACATGCGCGGAAAGGATTCCGCCGGCGACTGGCGCGACCCGTTCGCCCCTGTCGCCTATCAGGGTCCGAACTCGGTCCACGGCTGGGGAGACATCACGGAAGGATTCACGATGCAGTACACATGGACAGTGCCGCACGATTTCGGCGGATATGTCGAGAGAGCCGGCAGAAAGTTGCTGCTGAGCCGCCTGGACAGCCTATTCACCATCGAGCTGCCCGAGGATATTCCCGGAGCGCACGACATCTGGGGCCGCATCGGCGGCTACTGGCACGGCAACGAGCCTTGCCACCACGTCACCTATCTGTACGACTGGTTCGGCCAGCCGTGGAAGTGCCAGAAATGGGTGCGCTACATCGCCGACAACTTCTACGGCAACGAACCCGGCTCGCTGAGCGGCAACGACGACTGCGGCCAGATGTCCGCCTGGTACATTTTCAACTGCCTTGGATTCTATCCGTTCTGCCCCGGATCCGATGAGTACTACATCGGTTCTCCGTGCGCCAAGGGGCTGAAGGTCAGGCTGTCAGACGGAGGTCTGCTGGAAATGACAACGGAAGGCTGGAGCAAGGAAGCGGTTTACATCAAGGCCGCATACCTCAACGGAAAACGTCTTGACTCCCCTGTCATCCGTTATTCTGACATCAAGGACGGGGCTAAGCTGCATTTCGTGATGTCCCGCAGGCCGGTGAAGAATGGTTTTCGGCTGCGACCAAATTGATTGGCGAAGGATTACTTGGTAAGCGATAAACAATAAGTTGGTTATTATTTAAGGATTACTTAGGGGGTATCATCCGAAAATATTTCTGTTTTTTATAATCCGCATACGTTTCTTTTCATTATTTACGTTTTTAGTGCATATTATTGCGGTTCAAATATTCATTTAAAATTTGAACTATGTATTTCAATGAAAAGAGACAAGGACTCGCTCCGTTCGTGAATCTGCGGAGCGATGTGGGATTCAAGGCCGTGTTCGCGGACAGGAACAACAAGGACATCCTCATCGGGGTGCTGAACCAGATCCTGCCTCCCGAGGCGAGGATCGAGGACATCAAGGAATATTCCGACCGGGAGCAGCAACAGGATGTGATCTACGGGAAGAAGACAGTGCTCGACCTGGTCTGTGTGGACAAGGACGACAGGACGTTCATCGTGGAGATGCAGGCCTCGGAGGAGGACAGCTTCTTCGAGAGGTGCGTCTATTACGCGTCAGGGCTGTACCATCTGGAACTGTCGGAGGGGGATCTGTACGGGAAGCTCCACCCAGTCTATGTGGTCTCCTTCCTGAACTATCGCCTGAGGCACGACGACGAGTCGCTCTGGGACACCGACCACCTCATCTCCTACTGGCAGTTCACGGAAAAACGCACCGGAATGGTTGCGAATCAGACAATTAGTGTTATCTTTGTGGAGATGACACTGTTCACCAAGACGCTGGAGGAGTGCGTGACGGAGTCCGACAGGCTGTTCTACATATTCAGGAACAGCGGTGGCTTCCAAAAGATTCCGGAGTGGATCGAGGAGGCCGGAGGAATCTCCAGACGGCTCGCCGAGGCGTGCGAGGTGGCGGCGTTCGACAAGGAGAAGAAACTTAAATACGAGATCGACAAGATGAACGAGAGGGACATTCTGGCGCAGCGCGTATTCGCCGAGCGCAAGGGCTTCGAGAAAGGCTATGCCGACGGAGAGGCCAAAGGAATCGCAGATGGCATGGCCCAAGGTAAGGCCCAAGGCATGGCCCAAGGTATGGCCCAAGGTAAGGCTGAAGGTAAGGCTGAAGGTAAGGCTGAAGGAATAACCGAAGGTAAGACCGAAGTAGCCAAGGCCATGCTTGAAATCGGTATGCCGATAGGGCAGATCCTACAGTTGACCGGGCTTACCGAAGAGCAGATAGGGGCTTTAAGGTGATGTTTTTAACTGCCATTGCCAAAGAAAGAAGGCGGCCGGGGTTTCCGGTCGCCTTCTTTTGTTGGATTGACTGAATGCAGGATTACTTCTTGAAGTACATGCTTTCTTCGTTGCTTCCGTTGTAGTTGGCCTGATAAATCACGTCATAGCTGCCTGCAATGGAAGCCTTGTCGGTTGAACTGGCCTTCGGAATAGAGATTCCGCAGATGTAGTACTTGCCGTTACTGGTCATCTGACCTGCACCATAGTACTGGTACTTTAGGGTCTTCAGGTCTTCGCTTACCGTGAACCAGAGCCACTCGTAGTTGGAATCGGAGAATCCCTTGTCACCAGGAGCAAAGTTGTAGTTGTCCCAACCGTTTCCGCCAGAACATTCAGGAATATATGTGCAGAACTTTCCGTCTGCGGCTTTCTGGGCTGCGCGGCGGTCAAAGAACACACCGAATTTGACAGTCCTTTCATTGTAGTCAATCTCGACACAAGCGTCCAGAACCGAATCAAGATAAAGGCCCTTGATGCCAAGGTTGTTTGTGTGCTCTTTGCCAGCGGCATCCTTCAAGGTCTCTCGCTGACGTGGCTCACCGAATGTGACAACAGTTTTGTCCGCATTGGTGTTACCCTTACCCAGTGTCTTGTTAGGGTCAAATAATTTCGAGTAAAGCGTCCAGCTTCCCTTGAAGTCGTTGGCTCCGATCTGGGTGAAGATGTAGGTGTGACCATTGTCAAGCACAACCTTTCCGACGCGTACGCTACCGGTCTTGTTCTCCCCGACTGTAAGGACACCATCCTTCACTGTGATCCACTTGCTAGCGCTCTCAACCTTCGCATAGACATCATGGACTTTATATTCCTCATCGCCGATCCAATAGTTGAACTCTTTGGCGTCAACACCCTGAACGATCTCGGTCGTCTTTCCTGCCGTGATGTTCGTGACCTCAAGCGCATTGCCGTAGGTGGTAGTCTGGATGTGGGAGATGAGGTTGGTGTTGGTGTACTCTCCACCTACAGGCCAGATGGCGACGTAAGCGGTGGAGGTGCATTTCACCGTGTCAACAATGGCAGGGACGGTGATTGCACCTTTCGTGCTTGACTTTTCAGGAGAATCAAGCATCAGTTCAATCTTGTTGTACTGTGCGTCTCCACCAAGCGTTATTGTGGTCTCGCCCTGTTTGACTCTGGTTCCCTCCGGATAAGACACCACGATCTTTGCGATACCGGTCTTGTAGGCGAGTGATACGGAGCCCTTACCTCCTGACAGGCCGCTGACAGGGGTGGAGCCAACAATCACCTGATGTGCCATGGCATCAGCAAGCGTACCTTTCTGACCGCTCAAATTCACAAATGTCGGAGCGGATCCATAGTTCACGAGATTAGTCTCGTTGTTGTCAACATAGACGAAAGCCGTTTCTGCGTCATTCGGCACGGCCACACGGTTGCTGAATGACGCGGTCTTGCCTTCTGCCGCCTCGCCTCTGAGGATCTGGGTTCTTCCCACTGAAGTACCGTCAGCCTTCGCGAAACGTATACGGAGGAAATCCTTGGCTGTGAAAGCAGTCTTCATGCCCTCACCCTGTGCGGACGGAAGGGTAGCCTCGATTGTCAAGGCCTTCACGGTAGCGTTTTCATCCTTGAACTCCTTCACATCCTCTCCCTTGTCGCAGGCTGAGAACATTACCATTGCGGAAAGAGCGCAAGCGAATGTCAATAATATTTTTTTCATCTGAATATAATTCTAGTTGTGGATAATGACTGTTAGTTCCAGTAAGGATTGCCCTGACGCTCCTTCTGAGGAATCTCCCAAGTGAAGCCTTCGGCAGGAATCTGAGTCTCGCTCCAATGGTTCGCTCCACGAGCGTTCTGAACGCCCCAGCGCTTCTGGTTGAAGAACGCCCAATCGCCTTCTCCCCACATCTCGATGCGCCACTGAAGTTTGACCATCTCCATAACACTCTTGCCAGGCATCGTGTTGTCGCATGTCATGGCGGTGGCGCCGCTCTTTGTGCGGGCCGCAAGCAGTTTGTCAAGCAATGCCTTTGCCTGAGCGTCCTGCCCACCCTGAGCGTATGCCTCAGCGACCATCAGCAAGACGGCTGAGGAACGGAGGTATATGTTGTCGGATGTGGTAGCCTCGTTCGTGTGGTTTTTGTAACCGATAGCCGAGGATGCCGCCCATTTGAGAGACGTGTATTTCGGCATAGTGTACTGGTACCATGTCGTGTCTGCTCCGTCGTTGGTGTAAACGTGGAAATTCTCGAAATCCTCAGGGAGAATGCAAGCCTTGCGGCAGTCATCATCCGAAAGTGCGTCATAGATTCCTTTGTCCACCTGATAGTAGCCTGAAGGGCTGCGCTTGAGGGCATTGAGACCTGCGTTAGTCCAGAAGATGTTGGATGAGCCTCTGGCACCGCCGAAAATCGCCTCTGGATTCTTCTCCAGATTGTAGAAGGCGTTCTGTGTGGCGTTGAAGTCGGATCCGTTCCAAGATGTTCCCTGAGGCAGGGATGCGGTGACACCAGCGCGAGAGTTCACAGAGGCCAACAAGCTTGCCTTCATACCATAATCTTCGGCGTTGATCAGGTTAGGGAAATGGCTGAGGAGGTCATTCCCCGCCTCTATCACGGTCTTCCAGTCCTTGCTGTCGAGGGCGGCGCGACAACGGTAGTACTGTGCCACGGCACAGTCTATGTCGTAGATCTGGGCAGCCTCGTTACCGATGGTATAGCCTTTCTCTCCGAGCGTGGAATCGTGGAAAAGATCCACTGCCTCCTTGAGCGTAGTGTTGATCCAACTCCAGGTCTCGGCGACCGAAAGCGGAGCCTTGGCGGCATTATAGGTGTAGGCATCGTAGATCGGCCAGCCCTGCTTTGTAGTGGAGGTTACATCCTGAAGGTCTGTGTAGCGCTCCATCAGCATCATGTAGCAGATAGCCTTCATTGTCAGTGCCTGGGCGCGGCTGGAACCCATTCTTGGATACTTCTCGACACGCTCCTCGGTAAGGAAGTCAAGCGCCTTGAGTGCGGGTCCGAGCTTGAGTACAGGGGCGAGATAGTAGCCATAGTTCTGGATCTCCTGATCTGTTCTCCAATAAGTGTTGTTTGCAAGATTCTGATACCAAGTCGAGTATGTTCCTTGATTCAGTCTATCTCCTTCAACCACATCGCCAGACTGGCAGAAACGGCGAAACTCAAAATTGGATTCGTAAGCGGAAGCGTTGGAATAGCCACCGGCGATCGCAGCGTTGTAGATGTTGATGTAACCCGGCAGAGAACCAACGAGACCTGTCAGAACCTGCTGCTCAGCTTCCTCGCTTCCATTGATGAATTCTGCCATCTCATCATCCGTGAAATAGTTCGGATTGTTGACATCCAGCAGTGAGGTGCAGGATGAAAAGCTCAAGCCAAGGATCGCGGCAGCCAAAAGACTTTTATATGTTTTCATATTTATTCGCGTTTAATTTTAGAAATCAAGATTCAAACCGATGGTGAGAGTCTGCATCTGTGGGTAGATGAAGGTGTCAACCTCTTTTCCTCCGATTGTTGAGAAAGTAGGATCCACACCTTTCTGCTGAGAGAAAATCAACACGTTGTCAGCTGAGACGAACGCACGGAGGGCACTGATGTTGACTTTTTTTGTGAGTTTCTTAGGCAGGGTGTAGCCGATGGTCACGTTCTTCACACGGAAGTAGCTTGCGTCAAAGAGGCTCATGTCTGTGTAGTTGTGAGAGCCTGGCAGCAAAGATCCATCAAGATAGTAACTGCTTGCGCCTGAACTTGGGAACCACTGCATAGGGTAATAGGCACTGGTGTTGTCCGGATTCCAGGTGTTGCCCACGAGATCCTTTGAGACAGGAATACGCTGTCTGCCCATAGATGAGCCGCGGAACAGATGCTGGGAGTACTCCATAGAGAAGAACTTGCCTCCGATCTGGTAAGCGGAAACGACGCTGAAATCGAAATCTTTCCATTTCAGGCTGAGGGTAAGACCTCCGATCCAATCAGGAGTGGCTGATCCTACCTCGTAGTAAGATGCGTCTGCCGCCACGTCTGTCTTGACATTGTCACCCACCTTATAGTTGGCGTAACGTCCTCCGTGCTCGTAGACACCTGTGGTCTCGTTCATATTCACATCATAGTAAGTGACTCTGTGCCAATAAAGCGGAAGACCGGATTTTTCGTCCACACCGGCATATTTAGGCATATAGAGGTTGAAAAGATCCTTCCCTTCTCCACGGAGGTAGAATATTCCTCGTCCGGCGTGGCTTGCAGTTCCGGCCTGCGCCATATCCTCAGTCGCGACGGTCCAGCAGCCCTTAGGGAGATCCATGGTCTCGTCGTAGTTCGGAATCTGGTCGGCAGGAACGCTCAGAAGCGTGGTGCGGTAGTGTGTTCCGTTGATGCCAACGCTGAGGGTGAGATCTTTCTTGCGGATGATGTCAGCGTCGAGTTCTATCTCGAATCCTCTGTTGCGGACCTTGGCAGCGTTTCCAAGAACGGTGGTGTAGCCGGCGCTGGCGAGAGGGGAGACTGACTGATTGAAGAGAGAGTTGACAGTCTTGTGGTCATAGAAGTCAAGCGCACCGGTGATGCGGCTCCTCAGGACACTGAAGTCAAGGCCGAGGTCAAACTGGTGGATGTTCTCCCAAGTCAGGTCGGAACGAACCAAGTCGTTGCCGGTTCTGATGGCGGTTGAGGCAGGAACGCCGGTACCGCTTGAGCTTGTCTGCCACGTGGCGACAGCGTAGTACCAGTAGTGGTTGAGATAATAAGAGGTAAGACCATTGGAGTTACCCGTCACACCATAGCTGGCGCGCAGCTTGGCGTTGTCAAGCCATGTCTTCATCTCCTTAAGGAAGCTTTCCTCTGAGAAACGCCAACCGGCTCCGACTGACCAGAATGTACCCCAGCGGTTGTCCTTTGTGAACTTGGAGGCGGCATCACGCCTGAGGGATCCAGACAGATAATATTTGCTGTCGTAGTTGTAGTTGAAACGGCTCAGGTAAGACTCTGTCCTGTAGATGTTTGTACTGAAGCCAGGGGTAGTGGAGTTCTCACCACCAGCGTTGACATAGCGGCCGATGAAGTTTCCGGCGATGGCATAACCCGGAATCAGCTCGTAACCAGTGCCGAAATTGAGGTCATCCCTGTTCAGATCCTCATACTCGTGACCTAGCATAGCGTCAACGTGATGCTTGTCGAAGTCCTGATTATAGGTAAGGATCTGCTGGGTGTTGATGATTCGGCGCTGGTAGGTCTTGATACCGAATCCTCCGTTAGGAGTTCCGCGGCCCGCGACACTGTTCACGTACATCGTACGTTTCCAGTGTGACTCGTCCATATTGAAGTTCACGTTGAAGTTGAAATACTTCAGGAAATTGACATCGGCGAACAGACGGGTTGTCCATGTTGAGATGTCCTGACGCTCGATGTTGGTCTCGGCGATGTACTTGAAGTCACTGCCATAAGGACTTGTGGCGACACCGAGCGGTGAATACGAGGCGTTCTTGGTGTTCAGAATCTTGTCACCGTTGGCATCGAGAACATAGTCACCGTTCTTGTCAATGGTGTAGACTGGCTCGATTGGCTGCCATCCTTTGACGTGAAGCATGGCGTTGCCATACGCTCCACCGATCTGACGGGAGCCCCACTTACCGGCCTGAGCTCTGGTGCTGGTCTTTGAATAGCCGACATTGGCGCCGATCTTCAGCCACTTGAGAGCCTGGGCATCGACATTCATACGTCCGCTGTAACGCTTGTACGAGCTCGCAATCAAGAATGAAGGCTCGTCCTGATAACCTAGGGAAGCGTAGTAGTGGATCTTGTCTGATCCGCCGCTGGCCGAAAGGTTATATTCCTGACGGAAGGCTTTTTTGAACATAATGTCAGCTGCGTCACCATTGTAGAGCAGCCTTGCGTCCTTGTTGATTTTTCCGGTTACTGGATCGACAAGGTAAGCACCGCTCATAGTCGCGGATGCGTTCGAGCCGGATCCCGTAGGCGTGTAGATCGCCCCAGGAACATTGTAGGCCATATTGTTGCCGAGTGCGTTCTTCTGGAACTGGGTCTCGCTTCCGTTGTAGTCGAACAGGTGCTGGCTGGCAAATAGCCTTGCCTCCTCGTCTGTGTGGTTCGGAGTGGCGATGTTTGTGTAGTAGTTGCCGTTCGCATCAACTCCAGGAAGACCTGTTCCGTTCACGCCGTAACGGTAAGAGTTGTAGATTGACTGCCAGGCATATTCATAATACTCAGCGGCGGTGTCGATCGAGTTGACGTTGTAGTTTCCGATGGAGTTCCATCCCCAGCGGCTCTGGAAGGAGATCTTTGACTTGCCTTCGGAGCCTCTCTTGGTGGTGATGAGGATGACACCGTTACCCGCTCTTGATCCGTAAAGAGCGGTTGACGCCGCATCCTTGAGGACAGTCACGGAAGCTATGTCGTTAGGGTCCAACTGGGAAAGAGGGTTCTCATAAGTGGAGTTGGTCTGCTGGGCCACACCGTCGATCACGACGAGGGCGGCGGCAGAGGCTCCGTTGGTGGAGCTGACACCACGCAGACGGATAGCCATGTCATAACCAGGCTGGCCATCGACCATTGAGACCTGAAGACCAGGAGCGGCTCCCTCGAGTGCCCTGGAGACGGTCGTGGTGTTCTGAATGGCCACGATCTCGGACTTCACGTCGGTGATGGAACCGGTCACATCCTTCTTTTTCTGAGTACCGTAGGCGACAACCACAACCTCGTCGAGATACCTGTTGTCACTCTGGAGAACTACATTGATGACAGCCGAGGAGCCAACCTTGACTTCCTGTGTGGTGTAACCAATGCTTGAGATAACAAGGATGGCTCCCTGCTTCACGTGTGGCAGACTGTAGTTACCGTCAAAGTCTGTCATTGTGCCGGAGGTCGTGCCCTTTATGAGGACATTGGCCCCGACACAGGGTTCCCCTGTCTCGTCCGTGACCTTTCCGGAAACGGCTGACTGGGCGAATACCTGCACCCCGACTAACAGGAGCGCAAGCAAAGCTGTGATGAAACGTTTACCCATAAACTGTGTTTTTAATAATGGTTTTGTGATTTTCTCAATCAGTCTTGTCAAGTGGATTGCAACAGTGTCACGAATATGTGGGGACATATTGCCGGACATGCCGACGGCGGCGTAAAACGGCGGAAAGTGTGAATATGGTCATAGTTTACCTTGTGCTATTATACGTCTGTGACATTTAAACCAAAAACATTGGCAAAAGTAAGGAATATTATCCCCCGCTTTTTGAAATATTGATAAAAATATATTGCTGTCCGCTAAAAGTTAGCGAGCAACGAGATATCCATCCGCAGTGC
>ERZ779865.2604-NODE-2604-length-11144-cov-5.309316_pt1 | contig 11144 bp, 10 predicted proteins | sample MGYA00433088_ERZ779865 | MGnify/ENA primary metagenome ERZ779865 (study PRJEB29588, sample SAMEA2151703) | human gut metagenome | biome: human gut; feature: human-associated habitat; material: faeces | place: Denmark | collected 2008/2010 ... | reverse complement strand
TAATCAATACAATTATTTTAACTATATTAATCAATTAAATTATTTTAACCATTACAATTATTTTGATTAATATAATTATGATAACTCTATTATTTATATAATTCAATAAAATGCGCTAAAAGATTAATAATTACTATGGAAGCTTTAATTATAATGTGCTATTATATAGCCTGTTTTTCATAATACTAATTATTTATAAGGAGGTTCTATGTTTCAGTCATTCGAAGCTAAACACCCTAAGTTCTATCAGGTGTTCAGGCTTTTTATTATTACATTTGCATCAATATTATATGCGTGGAATTTGCGCTGTTTTGCTAAGACCGCAGGACTTTTCCCTGGAGGATTTTCAGGACTTTCCCTGCTTTTACAGGAAATAATCATTAAGTTCTTACATATAACTATACCTTTCAGTATATTTAATATTGCACTTAATCTTTTTCCTACTTATATTGCATTCAAATACATCGGAAAGAAATTTACCATTTACTCAATTATAGTTATATTTTTATCAAGTATATTTGTGGATATTCTTCCACCTTATGTATTCACTAATGACGTGCTTTTGATAAGCGTGTTTGGTGGAATTATCAATGGATTTGCAATAAGCTTATGCCTTAACGCTGGTGCAACAACCGGTGGTACAGATTTTATAAGCATATTCTTATCACACGAAAAAGGAATAGATGCCTGGAACTATATTCTGCTTGGAAATGTTGTAATGCTTGCTATTGCCGGTGCTATGTTTGGCTGGTCAATCGCTCTTTACTCAATCATATACCAGTTCTGTAGTACTCAGGTTATCCAGTGGTTATATAAGCGTTACAAGAAGGAAACTCTTTTTATTATCTCAGACAAGTCTGATGAAATATACCAGATTATTAAAGAAACTACTCATCACGATGCTACTCTATTCAAGGGAGTTGGCTGTTATGAAGGCAGGGAAAAGACACTTCTTTACTCTGTAATTCATTCAGAGGCAACAAGACAGCTTATACCGCTTATACGAAGTGCTGATCCTCACGCCTTTATAAATATAGTTAAAACCGAAGAACTAGATGGACGTTTTCACGATATCCCTCACGATTGATTATCTCCACTCAACATCTCCAGCTTCAGCTACAGCCTTTCTTAAGCCAGCAAGACGATTAATCGCTTCATTAAGTGTATCGTCCTGCTTGGCAAAATGAAATCTTATAAGATTATGTACATCTTCCCTAAAGAAGCTTGAACCCGGTACTGCCGCAACCCCTACATACTGTGCCAGCCATTCACAGAACTTCACATCATCTTTTACTCCAAATTCACTCACATCAACAAGCACATAATAAGCACCCTGTGGGTCTGTATATTTTAAACCAAGCTTTTCTAAACCGCCGACAAATACCTCTTTCATATGTGCATAATGTGCCGCAAGTTCATCATAATACTTGTCATCGAATTTCAATCCAACTGTTGCGGCTTCCATAAGTGGTGCGGCCGCACCTACTGTAAGAAAATCGTGTACCTTCTTAACCCTGTCGATTATTTCAGGATTAGCAATTACATATCCAAGTCTCCAGCCTGTAATAGAATATGTCTTTGACAATGAATTACATACGATAGTTCTTTCTCTCATTCCGTCAAGTGCCTGCATATATATATGTTTGTTAGGTGCGTACACAATATGCTCATACACTTCATCTGTCACAACATAGGCATCATATTTCTTTACGACATCTGCTATTGCAGTTAATTCCTCGAATGTAAATACCTTTCCACAAGGATTTGACGGATTGCACAGGATAAGTGCTTTCGCTCCCTGTTTAAAAGCATTTTCTAACTGCTCAATGCTAAATGTAAAATCTGGTGGAACAAGTGGAACATATATCGGTTCTGCTCCTGAAAGAATAGTATCTGCACCATAATTCTCGTAAAATGGTGAGAAGATTACTACCTTATCCTTAGGATTGGTAATGCTTAACATTGTCGCCATCATAGCCTCTGTACTTCCACATGTAACTACAATCTCTGATTCAGGGTCAACCTTAATTCCTGAAAAATGTTCATATTTGGCAGCTATTGCATCTCTGAAATTCTTAGCTCCCCAAGTCAAAGCATACTGATGAGGTCCTTCACTTGCAACCTCTGACAGTCTGTCTGTTATCTGCTTAGGTGGTTTAAAATCTGGAAAGCCCTGTGATAAATTCACTGCACCATATTTATTGGCTATTCTTGTCATTCTTCTTATAACAGAATCTGTAAAATCTTTCGTTCTCTCGCTTAATTCTTTCATAATCTGCTCTTTCTTCCAATTACCGGATATTTAATCTTTCCACAGTAACAAACATATATTGTACTGCCTTATCAGTATAACATACTTTTATCATATGTTAATAGTATATTACCTAGATTGTGTGCATTATTATGCAGTTATACACTATTTTTTATATCAATAATGTATAATTACTTCTGTGCTTCTGCATATAATCTGACATATTGTTTAGAATTTCATACTATACACTTTAAGGTCAACTTTCCCATTAACTACTTCAATCCCTTCTGCCTTAAGCAGCTGCTCCTGTTGTCCTGCACCGCCAAATGCAAATGCACCCGACAGTTCTCCCTTGGAATTAACAACCCTGTAACATGGTATATTATCTGGGTCAGGATTTCTATGAAGTGCATTACCTACTGCTCTTGCCATTCCTTTATTACCAGCAAGCTCCGCTATCTGTCCATAGGTCGCAACACAGCCCTTAGGTATTTTCTTTACCGCTTCATATATCCTTTTTGTTGGATTATCAGTAACAAGCTCGTAGCTTTCCTTAATCATTGTCTTAATAGCATCATCTGGCACTGAACCATCAAGAATTATTGTGTTCCAGTTCTCCTTGTTCTGGTGCCATCCGGGAATTACCGATTTGAAAGCACTTCTCCAGTAATCTCTCCATTCTTTATCTGCCTTCACATTAAGATTAACGTATCCGTCTTTCTCATATATCCATAAAAAAGCCTTCTTGCTGCATTTAACCCTCACTAACTGCCAGTTAGTATCGCGAAAAGGTGTTTCTACATATGTATCAGGAAATGCCAAGCCATAGTCCAGTACTTCTTTTCTGCTCTGCATAACTTTCCTCCCTCCTTATTTAATCAATGTATCTGTTGTTAATTAAAAAAACTGTTTACAGTTCATATTATTAATAGTATCTGTGCTATCAGATTAAATATTTAACCATATAACCACAGTATAACTTTTAACATACTCACTGTAAACAGTAATGCATTATTTGATATATTTAACTGTTAATTATTAACTGCCTTACCTTCTGCAAAGCTGTTATTGGCAATCATACCCTTTTCTGTATCCAAATCTGCCTCTTTGCTGTCAAGCTTATCTGTCATTATAAATAACACAAGCCCTGCCGTAAACAATAACACTATCATAGACACACCGATATTAATGCTTCCAAATATCTGAGAAGCCGCACCTACAACTAGTGTTCCCAAAAATGAAGCTCCTTTTCCGCATATATCCATAAGTCCGAAATATTCTCCTGACCTTTCAGCCGGTATTATCTTTGCAAAATAAGAACGTGACAACGCCTGTATGCCGCCCTGAAACATACCAACAAATATAGCTAATACCCAGAACTGCCACTGGCTTTTCATAAATACTGCAAATACTGTAATTCCTATGTACGCTATTATGCAGGCAGTTATAAGACGTCCTGTGCTGTATTTTGAGGCAAGCCTTCCAAATATAATAGCAAATGGAAATGCTACAAGCTGTGTAACAAGAAGTGCCAGAAGCAGCCCAGTTGAATTGAGTCCAAGTGCTGAACCATAAGCTGTTGCCATATCTATTATTGTATACACGCCATCAATATAGAAGAAAAATGCTACAAGGAACAAGAATATTTTCTTCTGCTTTACAACTCCACAGAGTGTATCCTTAATTCTTACAAAGCTTTCCTTTACTGCGTGTGGCTTTCTTTCAACATAATTAATCTGCTTATAATTCTTAATAAGCGGAACTGTCATTAAGAACCACCATAAAGCTACTATTACAAATGATATGAGCATTGCCGCACTCAGAGAAATTCCTATTTTATTGTATCCTAATACAAAGATAAGGCTTATAATAAATGGAATACAGCTTCCAGCATATCCGTAAGCGTATCCATTTGACGATACAATATCCATTCTCTCGTCTGTCGTGACATCTGATAACATAGAGTCATAAAATACAAGACTTGCAGAAAAACATACCTTCGCAATTACGAATACAACAAGAAATGATATCCACGAACCTGTAATGCCCATTGCCACACACGCAAGACAGCCAGCTATTACACAGCCTGAGAATATAGGCTTTTTAAAGCCTTTCGTATCTGCGAGTGTTCCAAGCACTGGTCCTAACACTGCTACAATCAGTGTCACAATAGAAGCCGCATATCCCCAGTATGCAAGATAATCTACTGATGATATTCCTGCATTTTCTGCAAGATAATTAAAATATATAGGTAATATCGTAGATACCATAAGAATAAATGCCGAATTACCAACATCATATAATATCCAGCCTTTTTCATTAGCTGTAAGCTTAAATCTGTTATTGCTTTTACCCCTCATACTGCACCTCTTTCTTTATAAAGCTTTCCACATTCTGAATGTTATCCGATATACACTGTTTCTGATTATTATCACAACCTTCTATAAGAACCGAACCAAAGCTATAATTAAATGCTTTATCCAGCTCACAAGCATTATTTAAAAATCCGTCGAATTTAATAATTGACTGATATGCCGTGTTCTTCGCGTGTCTGTATAACGATAACAATTTCACCGTGCTGTCATTGCACGCCTTATTCTTATGGTAATTCACAATCAAGCCGTGCATTTCCTTATAATTGCCAGATACCTTAAGTAAAAGATATATAAACCAGCGTTTTATGTGCGATGGTGCAACAAGCAGATTGTTGTAGGAAATCATTCCTTCAAGTGCCTTTTTCACGTCCTGCATAGTTGTACCTGGATAAAATTCACTTATTACCTTTGCATTCTCCTCTGACGGAATAATATGCCTTACCAGCGACTGTGTTATTGGATTCTTCTTATCCATAATCATAAGTTCCCTGTCAAACTCAACTTCTATCTCGGCGTGCGATATTCCGCTTTCGTTTATCTTATCCTCAATATAACCATGACAGCTTACATCAAGTGCAAAATGGTTAAGCACCCCATAAGTGTAAGCCAGATATGGCTCTCTGTTATTCTTTCCTGATATTACTTTTCTTGCTCTCTCAAAGAATTCCTTTCCTGAATGTCTGTGCAGTTCATACCCGATACTATTAATTGCATTGGACTTTAGTGGCTTATAATAAAATAAAATGTCCGGACCGTGTAACCCTATAAGATATAATTGTGGGTACTTTTCAACTATCTTTTTCTCATTACCGTCAAGCATAGAACGTACCTGCTGCCCCATTCTATAATGTGCATATGTTGATGGCATATTTTCCTCCCATTTTTCAATTAAAATATGTTATAGAACATTTTTATATCTGTTCTTTATGTCATTGAAGTTTATTACAGGACTGTAAATATTGTAGTATAAATTGATAAAATTGATGTAAATTAATATATATTTCAGGTATAATAAAAGCCCATAAAATATTTGCACGAAATATAATTACGGTGGATTAACAGCATTTTTCTTCTTGTCATAACATTTTCCCAATGATAGAATGTAATAAAGATATATATTTTTTATTTCTCCAATATTGTCAGATAATGTATATGACAGTATCACAACAAACATCTGTTTAAATGCTATGTCATTATTTTATATAACTGCTATGCTGTCAGGCATCATTACCACAGATTGGAGAACTTATGGAAAATACTAATATTACAGACAATACAAGGCAGGCTGGACATTCAGCAGACAGCACTATAAATGCAGGAACTGACATAAAGTCATCAACAACGAATACAAGTCAGCATACTATTGATGATATTAATTCAGGACAACAGCCGCTTGAGGCGGAAAGCACTCTCCGACTATCAGATATGTATGAGAAAAATGTCGACAATCCTGAGCTTGAACTTACTGTAAGAGTTATCAATATCAATACTGATAATTATGCTGGTAATAAGGCTCGTACTATTAATTCAAAGTATAGTAATGGTTCTGGCAGGAATTCAAAGGATAATAATAATTTCAACAGGACAAATATGTATACATATAGCTCTGAATTTCTTTCTAAATGTGAGACACTTAAGGACTATATGACATTTGTTAATAAGGTGCGTATAAAGACCGATATTGAAAAAATTGATATCCGCACTGCTGTTACAGAGGCTGTAGATGAATGTATCGCTGAGAATGTATTGTCGGAATTTTTTAGAAATCACAGGGAGGAAGTGATTGCTGTAAGCATTTATGAATACGATGAGGAAGGTCATCTTGAAATCGTTAAGGAAGAAGGCAGGCAATTGGGTATCGCTGAGGGTAGACAACTTGGACTTGCAGAAGGCTTAAATAAAGGTATCAATGCTTTTATAAAACTATGTAAAGATATGAACCTATCAGATGATGACACTATTACTAAACTGATTGAAGATTACCAGCTATCCAAAGATGAAGCTGTCAAGGCTGTTAAAAATTATTATTAAAAAAACAACCCCACATATGTGCATGGAACATATTGCGGGGTTGTTTTTATGTGATTTTTAATAATCTAACTTTAAAGTTTTGATTATTCAGGCTTTATTATATTAGCTTGATTAACCTAGTAGTAATACGCTAATTGATTACTGAAGAAGTGTAAGAACACCCTGGTTAGACTGATTAGCCTGTGCAAGCATAGACTGTCCAGCCTGAGCTAAGATGTTATTCTTGCTGTAGTTAACCATCTCTTCTGCCATATCTGTATCACGGATACGTGACTCAGCTGTCTGAAGGTTCTCAGAAGCTGTATCAAGGTTATTGATTGTATGCTCAAGTCTGTTCTGAACAGCACCCATCTTACCTCTTGAAGCAGATACCTTCTTGATAGCTGCATCAATAGCTGTTGTAGCTGTCTTAGCTGAATCCTGAGTACTTAAGTCAACGCTCTTTCCACCTACACCAAGTGCATCAGCACTCATATCATCAAGTGTAAAGCTCATTGTCTGACCTTCATTAGCACCAATCTGAAGCTCAATTCCCTTACCAGTATTAGCTGTACCAGCCTTTAAATTAATTGTTGTATTTGCATTGGCATCTGGTTCAGCAGATATTCCCGTTTTTGCATTGATTAATTTAGCCATTGCATCAACTGCATCAGTATCAACTGTAGCAGTTTTTACATAATTGACATCTTTATAATCATCGCCTAATTTAGTAGGGTCTGTTACATATGCAAACTTTTCACCATTAACTGTAAATATCTTATCTTCAATATTACCAGTTCCGTTATATACACCAATACCAGCAGCCAGTTTCGAATATGCATCCTCACCTGCTTTTGAATTAGCTACAGCTGTAGCTTTACCATCATCCTGTTTTGTTAATACAACATTAGGTGATGAACCAGCTTCTTTTGCAGTAAATGTAATTGTACCATCAGCGGCAGATGTTATATCAAATGTATTGGCCAAATCTGTTTTCTTCAATTCACCAACTATCGATTTAGCATCCTTATCTAAATCATTTTGACCTGTGAACTTAACAGTTGTTGTAGATGCATTACCATCTTTATCCATAACAGTTACTGAATAAGAAGACTCTTTGCCATCAATTTTGGTAATTGCTGCAGTTGTTGCTGTGGCTTTTGTTGCTGGTTCAGTTGTAAGGTTAGCTTCTGCACTCTTGCTTACAGAAGCACTAACAGCACTACCTGAACGTGAACCGTCAAGTAACTTCATAGTATTGAACTCTGTTGTTTCAGAGATTCTTGTTAATTCACTCTGAAGCTGTTCGATTTCTGACTGTACTGCTTCTCTATCGTCATCTGTTTCTGTACCATTTGAAGCCTGTACTGAAAGCTCTCTCATTCTCTGAAGAATTGAATGTGATTCATTTAAAGCACCTTCAGCTGTCTGGATAAGTGAGATACCATCCTGAGCATTAGTTGAAGCCTGATTAAGACCTCTGATCTGTCCTCTCATCTTCTCTGAGATAGAAAGTCCTGCTGCATCATCTGCTGCACGGTTAATTCTGTAACCTGATGATAACTTCTCTGTTGACTTTGACTGTGCAGATGAAACTCCGCTTAACATTCTGTTAGCATTCATAGCTGACATATTGTGTTGTACTACCATAGTGTGTACCTCCGTGTAAATATAATATTTGTTCGGGAATCCGTTCCCATCTCCCTTACCGGGAATGTATTAGAACTGCTGGCATCAGCCTTAACAGTTAATACGCATATATAATAAACAGTGTTACCATGCTAACCCTGTATATTATCCTGACTGATGTCCTCTTTCCTATCTACAATCTGCTTATTCATCTTCTTATCTTCCCTTATAAGCCTGCGGATTTTAGAAAGTGTTTCCGGAGAAAGTCCGCGTTCTGCATAATATGGAGATATATAGCGGGACTCTTTCTTGTCCGAATTGGCGGTATTTCTTGCAAGAACCTTGCTTCTTACAATGTTGAGTTCCCTTGGGGCATCTATTAAAAGATGAATGTTCCCTTCTGAGCCTCCTGAATAGATAACCCTTACATCATCGCCGATGTTGATGTACTCGCCGGGTTTGATTGTGAGCTTAAGCACATTAACCTCCTTGTCTATGCAACAAATTATTTCAAAATGTTGCATCAAATGTTGTATGCTATATGGTGAATGGAGGTATATATATGAGCACAGCACAACCGATAAGAAATATTGATGAGCTGGAAGCATTTCGCAGATTTTATCTGGATAATGAGCCCAACTTAAGAAACTATGCCCTTATATGTTTAGGGGTAAATTCAGCATTAAGAATTAGTGATTTGCTCGAATTACGATGGAAAGATGTCTATGACATCAAGGAAAAACATTTTAGGAAGCATCTCGTAACAACCGAGAAAAAGACTGGTAAAGAGACACGGATAGCGATTAACAAAAGCACAAGAAAAGGGTTATCTAGGTATATGGAGAGCCTTGATGACGTAACTGAGGAGGGGTATATATTCCCGGGGAGATACGATAATACTGCATTAAGCCGTTCGCAGGCATTCCGTATTATCAAACACGCGGCTGATATTCTTAATCTTGAAAACGGAATAAGCTGCCATTCAATGCGTAAAACCTTCGGGTATTATGCTTGGAAATGTGGGACGCCACCTGCAATTCTTATGGATATCTATAACCATTCATCTTATGAGATAACTAAAAGATACTTAGGAATTAAGCAGGACGATAAAGATTCTGTATTTTTAAAGGTTAATCTTTGAAAAGTTTCTAAAAAAGTCAATTTTTTTATAAAAAGGGGTAAAGTAATATGAAAAATAGACGATATAGAATATGTAAATAAGAATTAAGATATTAATGATGGATGCAACATTTTGAAATAAAATGTTGCATTGTTTTTTATATACTGCTTGGATACGTGACAAAATATGAAACAAAAATATACAACAAAAAATGTGACTAAGCATTTACTTAATCACATTCTTCTATAGGTATATTAATCATATTCATATCAGTGTACTAAGCCTCTGATACGATATTTTCTGACTTTGTTATAATATCTGGCAATTCTTGTGCAGCCTTTCAGTGCATATAAAGTTCCACAAAGAGCTTTTAAGATTAACTCTTTGGTGTTCATTATATTATCTGTCATTAGTGTCTTTATTATCCGGCTGTATCTTTAATATAACTGACTCTGCCCTGTTTACCGAAGAACGTTCAACAAACAGCCATACATTATCAATTGTCAGCTTATCCCCGGCTTTAGGTATTCTGTCAAGCTTTTCTGATATAAATCCACCAAGTGAGTCATTATCCTGTGAGTACAACTTAGTTCCAAGCTCACTATTAATGTCATCAAGCTTGCACGATGCATTAATTCGATATGTATTATCCCTTATCTTAGTCATATCGTCTTTCTCATCTGTATCATACTCATCTCTGATTTCACCAACAATTTCCTCAAGCAAATCCTCAGTTGTTATCATACCAGCTATCTGTCCGTATTCATCAAGAACAATTGCAATACTGTATCTGTTAAGCTGCATTTCTTTAAACAGCTCAGATGTATTCTTATGTTCGTATGTAAAAAATGGTTTTCTCATTATATCTCTTATATTAAAGGTTTCGTCTTTTTTATCACCGACTATCAAATCTTTAATATTAAGTATACCGATTACATTATCTGAATCATTCTCGTATATCGGTATTCTTGTATACATTGTACTTTTAAATAATGTAATTATATCTTCATAAGATGAATTAACATCTGCAACTGTCATATCAATTCTTGGAATCATAACGTCTTTAACGCTTGTATCTCCAAAGTCAAACAGGTTATCAATAATCTGTCTTTCATCTTTCTCGATAATTCCTTCTTCATGGCTTACCTTTACTATTGTACGAAGCTCTTCCTCAGTAATAGTTGAATTCTTATCATTAGATTTAATACCAAATATTCTTAATACTCCGCCAGCAAGATGATCAACTATAAATATCACTGGTGTCAATATAACCATAAGACCATATATAATTGGTGCATATAATAATGTAAGCTTAACAGAATAATATGTAGCAAGATTCTTTGGGGTTATTTCTCCGAATAAAAGAACGAAAAGTGTAAGAACACCAGTTGCTATTCCTGTCGCATAGCTTCCCCATACCTTTATTGTAAATGTAGTAACAAGTGCTGAGCAGGAAATATTAACAATGTTATTACCTATAAGTACGGCACTTAGCAGCTTTCCAGAATCATCTATAATCTTAGCAACTAAAGCTGCACGTTTGTTGCCCTCATCCATAAGCGAACGAATTTTCATCTTGCTTACAGTCATAAATGATGTTTCAGCTGACGAGAAAAATGCCGAAAGAAATAATAAAATAATAATAGTTATAAGTTGAATATAACTGTCCGTATCCAAGGAATTATTCCTCCATTCTTTTTATAAAATAATATTTATATACAACACTTTAATTTGTGTGTTATATTTTAATATATTACAG
>ERZ779865.2601-NODE-2601-length-11159-cov-3.219290_pt1 | contig 11159 bp, 10 predicted proteins | sample MGYA00433088_ERZ779865 | MGnify/ENA primary metagenome ERZ779865 (study PRJEB29588, sample SAMEA2151703) | human gut metagenome | biome: human gut; feature: human-associated habitat; material: faeces | place: Denmark | collected 2008/2010 ... | reverse complement strand
GAGTTGTCACAAACGCATTCATGATGGTCTCGTCCGTAAAACAGGAAGCGTACCATTTGAGTGTAAAACCGCCCCATACGACACGTGATTTTGAATTGTTAAAAGAGAGCACGATGAGTACGAGGATCGGCAGATACAAAAATAAAAAGATGACGGCAAGATAGATGCGCTGTCCCCATTTCTTTACCATACCGCGGTACCTCCTTCGTCTTTATCCAGCACATTCATAAGTGCCATACTTGCAATGACAAACAGCATCAGCACAACGGACAGTCCGGAACCCAGATGCCAGTTGGTGCCCTGCATAAATTCCTGCTCAATGACGTTTCCGATTAAGAGCACCTTGCCCCCACCGAGCAGGTCGGAGATGACGAACGAGGTCAGTGCCGGCACAAAGACCATGACGATTCCGCTTAACACGCCGGAGAGGGTGAGCGGAAAAATGATTTTTACGAGAACGGTCAGATTGTTCGCGCCGAGATCCCTGGCGGCTTCGATGACGTCCTTGTTGATCCGCACCATGGAGTTGTAGATCGGCAGGATCATAAATGGAAGAAAATCATATACCATGCCGAATACAACAGCAGTCGGTGTGTTTAACATTTTTATTGGACCGAAACCAAAGTGTCCAAACAGTGCATTTACAATACCGTTGTTAGAAAGCAGCAGTCTCCATGCAAGAATACGCAGCATAAAATTCATCCACATCGGAAGCACGAATAAAAATACGACGAAACTCTGATGCTTGAAATGAAAGCTGTTTAAAATCATGGCAAGCGGGTAGGCGAGCAGCAGACAGACCAGTGTGCAGAAAAAACCAAGCTTTAAGGAAAGCAGAATGGATTTTACATGCACCGGATCTGCAATCGCTGCGATATTGTCCCAGGTAAAGGCGCCTGCAGGATTGGTAACGGCATAATATAAGATAATAAAGATCGGCAGCAGGATAAACCCGATCATCCATACCAGATAGGGCCCTGCTAACAGCTGTCTGCCTAATTTACGCATTGATCTCCACAGCCTCCTCATCTTCAGATTCCGGTTTGTTCATGATCTGGATATTAAATGGGATCACGCTGATGCCGACATGTGTGCCGACCGGATACATTTTTGTAGTGTGAACCAGCCATTCATAGCCATTTGCCATAATGCTGATCTCATAGTGGACACCCTTAAAAATAATGGACACGATATCACCATCCATAAAACCTGCCCCGGGCTCTGTGATCTCAACATCTTCCGGGCGAATCACAACATCGACAGGCGTGTTACAGCCAAACCCTTCGTCAACACAAGGAATCTTTACACCCAGAATTTCTACAACTTTGTCCTGAATCATGGTTCCATTTATGATGTTACTGTCGCCGATAAAATCAGCAACAAATGCATTGACAGGCTCATTGTAGATCATCTCCGGGGTACCGATCTGCTGGATATAGCCCTGGTTCATGACAACGATCGTATCGGACATGGTCAGTGCCTCTTCCTGGTCGTGTGTAACGAACACGAATGTGATGCCAAGCTCATTTTTCAGACGGATCAACTCGTATTGCATGTCCTGGCGGAGTTTTAAATCAAGAGCACCGAGCGGTTCATCTAAAAGGAGAACTTTAGGTTCGTTTACAATGGCGCGGGCGATTGCGATACGCTGCTGCTGACCGCCGCTCAAAGAGTCGATGGAGCGGTTTTCAAAACCTTCCAGATTTACTAATTTCAGTGCATAACGGATTTTATCATTGATATATTCTTTGCTTTTTTTCTTGATCCGCAGTCCAAACGCAATATTTTCTGCAATCGACATGTGCGGGAAAAGTGCGTATTTTTGGAAAACCGTATTTAAGTTGCGCTCGTTTGGCGGCAGTGACGTGATATCTTTGCCGTCAAAAACAACACTTCCGGCATCCGGTGTCTCAAAACCGCCAATGATGCGAAGCGTAGTTGTTTTTCCACATCCGGAAGGACCGAGAAGTGTGATAAACTCATTTTCACGGATATATAAATTTAAGTCATCCAGCACGACATGATCACCGTAGGATTTTGAAATACCTGTCAGATTGATTAATTTTTTGCTCATTTGTGTTTAAAGCGTTTCTTTATATAAATAGCAGAAGAAACGATGTCCCTTTCTAAGTGGTATGTAAAATACAGATTAAAAACTTGGAGGTGTGGATACCCAGATCAGGATGGCATCCCGGTTTCCGTTGTTTTCCAGACGGTGTTTTTTTCCTGCCTGAAAATAAAAAGACTCACCTGCACGTACGGTATATGTCTTTCCGCCGTAAAAAACGCGCACGGTTCCTTTTAGTACATAACCGAATTCTTCACCCGCATGAGGCAGATGTGTATCGGAGGAACCACCGGGTTTTAAAGTAAGGCGAACCGGCTCCATGCTGTTTTTCTGGGCATTTGGTATAATCCATTCGATCTTTTTATTTCCATCTTCACTGATTTTTTCAAAATAGTCATCTTTTTCAAATACGATCTGTTCCGGTTCTTCGTCCGTAAAAAATTCGGCAGGTGTTGTGCCAAGACACTGTATGATATCAAGCAGTGTGCCAATGGACGGAGAGTTCTGGTTGCGTTCCAGCTGGGAAATAAATCCTTTGGTCAGTTCGGAGCGGTCAGCAAGTTCCTGCTGTGTCAGACCGTACTGGATGCGAAGCTCTTTCATACGCTTTCCGATATCCATAGAAGTCTCCATTCTGTAATAATTTTGGTAATTGTAAAAATATATGTTTTGTTTACAATAGGTAAACAAGATTATTTTATGCATTTTATAGGAAAAGTCAATAGGAAATGAAAAAGTTGTTTACTTATGTGAAAAAACTTAAGTCAAATAAATTAAAAAAATAATTAAAAAATATGAAAAAAAGTATTGCATTTTTTCTAAAAAATGTATATACTAATCAAGTATGGCGCAAGTCGAAAAGGCAGCCTGCATTGATTGCCAATATGGCTCAGTTGGTAGAGCAACGCATTCGTAATGCGTAGGTCGTCGGTTCGAGTCCGACTATTGGCTTATGGATTCCGGAATGCCGGAAGGATGAGAGAGCAAGTGGTTTCTGAAAAGTTCCGCTTGCTTTTTTAATTTATAGGATTCGGGTGTCAAAAGGTGCATCAGGATACGAAAGGAAACGGTATTATGGCAGAGGCAAAAAATATAATTTTAATTGGAATTGCAGGAGGAACCGGAAGCGGAAAAACGACTCTGGCGGATAAAGTGGTAGATAGTTTTGGCCGTGACGAGGTCAGTATTTTGCGGCATGATAATTATTATAAGCGTCATGATGAGATGAGCTATGAGGACCGGTCAAAACTGAATTATGACCATCCGGATGCGTTTGATACAGAACTTTTATGTGAACATATCCGAGAACTGAAAAAAGGAAATGCGATTCAGATGCCGGTCTATGATTATACGATCCATAATCGCTCTGACAGGACGATTCTTGTAGAACCTGCGCCGGTCATCGTACTTGAGGGCATTTTGATTTTTGCAGAGCCGAGTCTCTGTGAGCTGATGGATATTCGTGTGTTTGTGGATACGGATGCGGATGTCCGTATTCTGCGAAGAATCGTAAGAGACGTAAGAGAACGCGGACGTTCATTAGACAGTGTCATAAATCAGTATCTGACTACAGTAAAACCGATGCATGAACAATTTGTGGAACCGAGCAAACGGCGTGCGGATATTATTATTCCGGAAGGCGGGGAAAATACGGTTGCATTAGAAATGTTGATCCAGAGAGTACGAAAGCATTTAGATGAAGTGTAAAAATTGAGAAAGTGTTGTCAGTTAAAATCGCACCGTGGCAGGAAACAAATCCGGCTGCGGTGCGATTTTTAATTCATGACAATAGAATGCCCGCAGAATATGCATTCTATTGTTTGCGATAATAGAATGTCCGCGGAAAACGCAGTGAGAGTATATTTAATAAAGAAAAGATGCAGATACAGCGTCTGCCATGGCCCGGTAACCGGCATCGCTCGGATGCAGATGATCGCCGCTGTCATAACCTGACTTGAATGAAGTGGGATGACAGGTATCGCGCAATGCAAGATCAAAGTCAATACATCCCTCAAAGCCGTCTACAGAGCGGATCCATTCATTTACCTGATTTTTTAATTCCTCACGAAATGGAGCATATGTGCGCCAGCCCTCGATTGGAAGCAGCGTTCCGATATAAACAGATAATCCCAAAGCATGTGCCTGATCTGCGTACCATTTGAGTCCGTCTATGAGTTCTTCTGCGGTTGGAAGGTCGCTCATGGGGCGGAATAAATTGATGTCGCGTCCGACCGGATGGATGATGTCATTGATTCCCTGCTGGATGATAATGGTGTCTGCACCTGCAGTCGGTATTTCGTGTGAAAAGCGGTTGCTTCCTTTCAGACCGTACGAAGCGTAGGTGATACAGTCATACTGGCGCAGGATTCTTGTACCACTTGCAGCACGCCGTATAATGGAAGTATGATGTTTGCCTTCCTGCTTTAAACGCAGCGTTAATTCGTCCGGCCATGCCTGTGCAGTGATGGAGTCGCCATAACAGATCACAGCATGATTGTCCGGTGATGTTAAAATATCTATATTACTGAGAAAATAAAACCAGTTTGTTGTTTTACTTGTATCGGGAGAAAGACATCCCGCAGAGGTCTGATCGCCCAGCGAGAAAAAGCCTTTTGAGAGAGGACCTGTAATCAGAACCGCTGACTGCATCAGGGTAAAATCCGCAAAATAAAGGTTGACGCAGAGTGTCTGACCGGTCTTGACCGGGAAAGAAATGTCATCACTTACGATCCGTCCGTGTGCGGAAAGTGTCACAGAAGTATTTCCACCGAAAGTGATCTGTGCGGTTGCAGATTCTGACATAGGACAGGAAAGATCTGATTTTCCTGTGATGTTATCGCAATGGATGATGCTACAGTCTGCAATGGAGACAGTTGCTTTTGTGATGGAGACAGGCTCACTGCCACAGTAATTATCAAAGGTAAATCTTAAGGCGGTTCCGTCAAACGGCGCATAGACCGGATAGCGTAGTGTGATATCTTTTGCATAACTCTCAGGACGGTGTTCTGCGATTGAAACCGCATTTCCCCACATGGAACACCATGTCTGAGTTTTATTTATTGTTGTATTCATTGGGTTCTCCATTTCTGTCAGAAAGTTATTTACGTTGTACAAGTATACATCTTTTTTGAAGAAGGGTAAAGTGAAAACTACTTGTTCTTTTTGTTATAAGTTGTTATAATGTCGAAAGGCAACATGTCTTCGGATGGCGGAAGCGTTGATCCGGATGACATTACAGTAGAAAGAGGAGAGGGATTAAGGTATGAGTGAACCTGAAAATTATGTAAAAAAAGAGGAGCCGCGCGTATCCATAAAACAGCGCAGAAAAAAGAGCATAGGAGGCACACTAGGAACGCTGTTCGCAGAGAATCAGAGTATGCTGATGCTGTTTGCAGTCATTGTTGCAGCACTTGTGGTTATTCTGGTAGGAATCATCGCACTGCATATGCCGGTTGTACCGGTCTGCCTGATCGTGTTATTAGAGGCAGGGATTGCCTGCTGTCTTCATGATGTGCCGATCTGGCTGCATGCGATCGCTGTGATCGTTCAGATCATAGCAGGGGTTCTCACGGGAGCAACTGTTTTTATGGTGCTTTGCGTGGTGGAATATTTAGTCGGAATTTTATGCCTACGCTATGTAAGAGATTAAGAAGAGAGCATGAAAACGGACTTTTGCTTTGGGGAGACTTTTAGCAGGAGTCCGTTTATATTTGTTCAGGAGGAAAAAAGAATGGATTTAAATCAATTATTTTGTGAAATGATCCGGTATTATAGTAATGATCCGAAAAGAATTCAGCATTTTACAAAGGTACACAGTTATGCAAAGCTGATCGGGGAACTTTCCGGCATGCAGGGCGAAGAACTTTTGACGCTTGAAGCAGCTGCCTATGTGCATGACATCGGAATCAGGGTAGCAGAGAAAAAATATGGAAACTGTAGTGGGAAACTCCAGGAGCAGGAAGGCCCCGCAGTGGCAGAGGAGATGCTTAAAGGACTTCATTTTGATGAGAATGTGATCCGCAGGGTGTCTTATCTGGTCGGACATCACCACACATATGATAAGATAGATGGGCTGGATTATCAGATACTGGTGGAGGCTGATTTCCTGGTCAATTTATATGAGGATGGTGTGACGAAAGAAGCTGTAATGAATGCGTACAAAAATATTTTTCGGACGGAGCATGGAAAACGTATCTGTGCGGAAATGTTTGGAATAGAGGAATAACAGATGGAATCACAGGAAAAGATTTTGGTATTCTGTTCCAGAGAAATCTGCTATTTGTCCGGGAATTTTTTCGCACATCAGCTTGCGGCGGCATTCGAAGATCTGGGGTATGAAACAACGGTATGTGAATTTACCTCCCAGGATGATTTGGATACCGTACTTTCCCCGTTTTTTGGGAAAAAATACCGTGCAGTTTTTGATTTTAATTCACTGCTGCCACGGCTTGTAATGGATGATGGGACACCGGTGATCGATCTGATTGATGGTCCTTTTTACGATTACATTGTGGATCATCCACTGTTTCATTATAATTGTCTAATGACACAGGCAAAAAATTTTCATGCGATCGTACTTGATGAGGGGCAGGCAGAATATGTAAAAAGATATCATCCCCAGGTAAAGAGTGTACATATGCTTCCGCTTGGTGCAACAGTTGCTTTGTTTGACGGTGAAAAAAATCCGGCAGACCATGTCCTTTTCATGGGAACTTATGATGCACCGGAAAAGGTATATGATATCGTAAAGGCAGCACCGGAGCCGTTTCGTGGGATGATGAAGCGAATCATAGAGATGAGGATAAATGCACCGGAACTTCCGATGGAAGAAGCGTTTGCGGAATGTTTAAAAGAAGATGGCATGGAACTTGACAATGCACAGTTTGCTCTTTTCATGAATGCGATGTATGCTTCAGACGCTTATATCCGGGATTATTTTCGAAAAGCAGCATTGGATGAACTTTTAAAAAAGAAGATACCGGTTCATTTAGTCGGTGAGGGGTGGGAAAAATATCAGACACCTCATAAGAAATACCGGACGATCGGGAAACCGGTTACCTTTGATCTGTCTTTTGAAAAAATTGTAAGAGAACAGATTATGCTCGATGTCTCTCCTATTTTTAACCGTGGCATCCATGATCGGGCAATCGCCGGAATGGCAAACCGTACTGTAGTGCTGACCGATGAAAATCCATACCGGCGTTCTAATTTTAAAGACCGCATGGATATGATGTTTTATTCATTGACAAGAATCGATTCGCTTTCGGAAGCTGCAGGAGAACTGATGGAAAACGAAGAACTCCGGATAAAAATCCGGGAAAATGCATACCGGACTTTTTGTACCGGGCATACCTGGAAGGCACGTGCAGAAGAAATACTGTCATGGGGGGCAAAAGATTGAAACAGAATTATCAGAAAATGTTAGAGGAAACCATAGCGAAAAATCAAAGCAAAAAAAAAGTTTCTTCCCTGTTGCTTCACAGCTGCTGTGCACCATGCAGTTCTTATTGCCTGGAATATTTATCACAGTATTTTAAAATTACAGTTTTTTATTATAATCCGAATATTTATCCGGAAGAAGAATATACAAAGCGTGTAGCAGAGCAGCAGCATTTTATTGAGAGACTGCCAGCAAAATATGCAATCTCTTTCGTGGAGGGAAACTATGATAAGGAACGTTTTTATCAGATGGCGCAAGGACTCGAAAATGTAAAAGAAGGTGGCGAACGATGTTTTCGTTGCTATGAAATGCGGCTTAGGGAATCGGCAGAAATGGCAAAAAAGCTTCATATGGATTATTTTACGACAACGTTGTCTATCAGTCCGCTCAAAAATGCGGAAAAATTAAACGAGATCGGAGACCGTCTGTCGGAACAATATGGGATTGCATATTTAAATTCAGATTTTAAAAAGAAGAACGGTTACAAACGTTCTGTAGAACTTTCAGAAGAATATGGGATGTACCGCCAGTATTATTGTGGCTGCGTATTTTCAAAGAGGGAGCGAGACGCACAGATTGCGGCGAAAGCTGCAGGTCAGGTGTGAAATACAAAGATACAATAAAAGTTTTAGGAGAAATGTCATGGAAAAAGAACAAAAAGGATGGGCCGTATGGCTGAAAGAACATAAGGAGGTAATCGGGTATATCTGGATTGGTGTTATTTTCATTTATGCGATTGTAAACGGCTTGTTTTTTACAAAAGTGCATGTTATGGATGGAACGGAAAAAATAACACAAAGAGTTCTGGATATTAAGAAGATGATTATCTTTTTGGCAGCAGGTGCATTCAGTGTGGCTGTGATCCGCTGGAAAAATAAACTGTCAGATGAGAGGCAAAAAGTAATCACTCTCATGATTACAGTATTATCACCTATCATAACTTTTGTTATGTTAGAGGTGATGTTTGAGTCGAACCTGTTTGCGCTTGGAGCAAGAAATTATTTCTTTAACCTGGTTGTCATAGCTTTTTTTGCAGTAATTTTTATTGCACTGTTTAACAGTTCCCACTGGAGTCTGATCTTGCCGGTCATTTTGTGGTTTGTATTTCAGGTGGCAAACTTATATGTCGCTGATTTCAGGGGAACAGCTCTTTTGATGTCTGATTTCACACTGGTTGCGAGCGCATTAAGTGTGGCGGATTCCTATGATTATACGATCAGTCTTAAAGTATTGCTGACACTTATGATGCTGGTCGATTACATTATTATCATACGCAAATTAAAAGAACGTAAGTATTTTAACAGTGTTAAGACGAGAGCTGCCGGCATTGTGGTGGCACTGGCATATACATTGATCTTTAGCCAGCTGGTGGTAAATGGAGTATTGCTGAAAAGCCCGAAATTAACACAGTATAAGCCGCAGAGAAGTTATCAGAGAAATGGAACTGCAGTTACGTTATTTGGAAGCCTTGGGTTCCTTATTACGCCGGAACCGGATGGGTATTCCGAGGAGACACTGGCGGCTCTGATGTCTAAGTACACAACGGATGAAGTGACAGATACAGACGCAGCTTCCATGCCAAATGTGATCGTGATCATGGATGAGGCATTTTCTGACTATGAGGAATTATATCATCTGCAGACAAATGAACCGACACTGCCATTTTTTAAGAGTTTGAAAGAAAATACTATATCAGGGAATATGTATGTCTCTATTCACGGTGGGCAGACTGCAAATACAGAGTATGAGTTCTTAACCGGAAACAGCAAAGCTTTTCTGACTTTCGGAGTTGCACCATATCAGAGTTATCTGAAGGCTGATAAAGCGCATGAGTCATTAACCAGAAGCTTTAAGGCGATGGGGTATTCTGAGGAACTGGCAGTGCATCCATATAAGCCAACCGGCTATAACCGCACGGCTGCGTATAGTGCGCTTGGTTTTGATGACTTCCTGACAGAAGAGGATTTTGAGAATCCTTTGCGCTACAGAAAATTTATCTCAGATGAAGCAGATTTTAAGAAACTGATTGAATTGTATGAGGAGAATAAAAAGACAAGTGACAGACCGGCATTTTTGTTTAACGTGACGATGCAGAATCACAGTGCATATGACGAATTATTTGATAATATGGACTACGATATCACCGTCAGCAACGAGGAATATAAAGATGATGTCAAACTCTATACTTATTGCAACCTTTTGAAAAAGACAGATGATGCATATAAAATGCTGATCTCTTATTTTGAGAAAGAAGAAGAACCGACGATTATTGTTATATTTGGAGATCATCAGCCGAATATCAAAATGAATTATGACGAGGATGTACCTTTACAAAAATATATTGTACCGTTTAAAATCTGGGCGAATTATGATATTGGAGAGGAAAAGATCGAAATGATCAGCCCGAACTATCTGGGAGCAAAAGTTATGCAGCTTGCAGGAGGAGCACTTACCGGATATCAGAAATTTATTCTGGATATGTATGAGGAAGTTCCGGTTTTAACTTACAATGGATATATTGGAGCGGACGGTAAATTATATGATGTGGAGGATGAGACTTCCCCATATTATGACAAGCTGGAAGAATACAGGATCCTGCAGTATAACAATCTGATGGATACGAAAAATACGGTAAAAGATTTCTTTTATTTAGGGGAAGAATAGGAAAAAACAAATAGAAATGATGAATAAATAAAACAAAAGGTCTGCATAAAAATACAACAGGGACTTGCGGGAAAAAGTCACTTCATGTAGAATGAAGTGATAAACAACGAGAAAGTGAGGATTTAGATATGGCACAGTTATGGGGAGGACGTTTCACAAAGGCGACAGATCAGCTTGTATATAATTTCAATGCGTCTATCACATTTGATCAGAAATTTTATAAACAGGATATCGAAGGCAGTATCGCTCACGTCAAAATGCTTGGAAAACAGGGCATTTTGACAGAGCAGGAGATGAACGATATCATCACAACACTGCAGGAGATTAAAGAGGATGTGGAGAGTGGAAAATTACAGATCACATCGGAATATGAGGATATTCACAGTTTTGTGGAGGCAAATCTGATTGACCGTCTGGGAGATACCGGTAAAAAACTACATACCGGACGCAGCCGTAATGACCAGGTGGCACTTGATATGCGTCTTTATACCAGAGATGAAGTACTTGCAGTGGACGGATTATTAAAAGAACTTCTGACTACGATCTTACACATTATGGAAGAAAATACAGAGACGATCATGCCGGGATTTACCCATTTGCAGAAAGCACAGCCGATTACGCTGGCACATCATATGGGGGCTTATTTTGAAATGTTTAAACGCGACCGTCTGCGTCTGCATGACATTTACGAGCGCATGAATTACTGCCCGCTTGGCTCTGGTGCGCTTGCCGGAACGACTTACCCGTTAGACCGTGAATATACTGCAGAACTGCTCGGCTTTTACGGACCGACTTTAAATAGTATGGACGGTGTTTCAGACCGTGACTACCTGATCGAATTTTTGTCAGCATGTGCAACGATCATGATGCATCTTTCCCGTTTTTCGGAGGAGGTTATCATCTGGAATTCCAATGAATATCAGTTTGTGGAGATCGATGATGCATACAGTACCGGCAGCAGTATCATGCCGCAGAAGAAAAACCCGG
>ERZ779865.2600-NODE-2600-length-11163-cov-2.687523_pt1 | contig 11163 bp, 7 predicted proteins | sample MGYA00433088_ERZ779865 | MGnify/ENA primary metagenome ERZ779865 (study PRJEB29588, sample SAMEA2151703) | human gut metagenome | biome: human gut; feature: human-associated habitat; material: faeces | place: Denmark | collected 2008/2010 ... | reverse complement strand
TTCTGCTGCAATATATAAATGCAGGAATCAGGAATATATCTGCTGCCACCCACGCACACGGATTAGCCATGCATGCTCCGTTGAACCGGAATACCGGAACAAGCGTGAATGCAACGACAGTTCTTGCAACCATCTCAAACACACCGGCAAGAACAGCAAAGCCCGCAAAGCCCATTCCCTGTATACAGAAACGTATGATATTAACGAGTGCAAGCGGTATGAAGAACAGCGCATTGACGATAAGAAATGTATGTGTCATCGCTATTACCTGCGTCTCCGATGCATCAACAAACAGCAGTGCTATGTAGCTTCCGAACAGATACTGTACCACAAGTGCCGCAATACTGTATACTGAACCCACTATCACGGCTGCACGTATTCCTGCACCTATTCTGTCGACCTCCTTGGCTCCTGCATTCTGGCCGCCGTATGTTGCCATTGTTGAACCAAGTGCATCGAACGGGCACGCGAAGAACATCTGAAGCTTACTTCCTGCCGTCATCGCAGCAACACTTACAGAACCGAGTGTATTAACCGATGTCTGTAAGATTACGCTTCCTATCGCTGTTATCGAATACTGAAGCCCCATCGGGACACCATTTACAATGAGGTTAATCGCATGCTGTCTGTGAATCTGTTTCTCACCCTTTTGGAACTTAAGCACGTCATACTTCTTATTCATGTAAATGAGACACAGAAGACCTGACACAAACTGTGATATATCTGTCGCCCACGCAGCTCCTGCAACTCCCATCTTAAGGCCTGTTATGAACCATATATCAAGGAATATATTCATAACCGCCGAAAGCACCAGGAATATTACGGGAGTCTTACTGTCTCCGAGCGCTCTTATTATACTTGATACGATATTATACAAAAATACTGTAGGTATTCCGGCAAATATTATTACTATGTAATTATATGAATGCCAGAAAATATTGTCCGGAGTCTTCATAAGTCTGAGAATTGACTGTGTGAACACAACCGAAAGTATAGTAAGTACTATCGAAAATACAATGCTCAGAATATAGCTGTTATAGACATATTTTCTAAGTTCCGAATACCTGCCTGCTCCGAACTGCTGGGCTATAGGTATTGCAAATCCACCGCATACGCCCATGCAGAAACCGATTATCATAAAGTTAATTGAGCCTGTGGCTCCTACACCGGCAAGTGCCTCTACGCCAAGCGTCTTACCTACTATCATTGTATCTACAAGATTGTAGAACTGCTGAAAAAGCATTCCGAACAAAAGCGGAATGGAAAAACCGAGAATAAGCTTCATCGGCGAGCCTTTTGTCATATCCCTGACCATTGTTATTACCTCATGATTGTGATATTGATATCAAGACTGCCCTGTTCTTGCCTTTATGTAAGCCTCTATGACATCCGCAGTCTTCTCAAGCCCAAGTCTGCTGCTGTTGATGAGCAGATCGTAATATCTCGAATCGCCCCACTTGCCATCACTGTAATAATTATGATATGACTTGCGCTTTTTGTTCTTAGCCCTTATCATTCTTGCAGCTTCAGCCTCCGATACATTCAAGATTCTGCTGATCCGCTCAATCTTCCTGTCATCATCCGCCGTCACAAATATAGTTATAAGTCCCTTATTCCCCGCAAGTATAGCATCTGCACAGCGCCCTACTATTACAAACGAATCTCCTCTTGATGCCATTGCACGTATGTAGTCAAACTCCATATTGGCAAGACCGTCTTCGGGAGCATTGCTGTAACCGCGAACTGTCTGCGATACAAATGCACGTCTCGGAGATTCATCATACTTCTCAATTGCCGAAACGTCAATACCTTTTTCACGGGCAACTTCACTAAGAAGATTCCTGTCATAAAATGGAAGATTCATTCTCTCAGCAATCATCTTTGCAATCTCATGTCCGCCGCTTCCGTATTCGCGTCCTACTGCTATAATCACCTGTCTGTCTTCATGTTCCATATCTGTCTCCATTTCTGCACTTTACATGCGTAAAACCGAACTTTCCACGAATTATCCTACTTAGATTATAACATACCCGGAGCTATTTTAAAGCCAATATTACAAATGCAGAACACGCTCTCTTATCTCCTGTGTTCTTCCCTGATTCCAGAACTGCGTGCCGATATAGCCGCATGTTCTTCTTGCGACATTAAGCGTATTCTGGTCCCTGTTATGGCAGTTAGGGCATTCCCATACAAGCTTTCCGCCATCCTCAACTATCTGTATCTCTCCGTCAAAGCCGCACTTCTGGCAGTAATCGCTCTTGGTGTTAAGCTCGGCATACATGATGTTGTCATATATGAACTGAAGAACCGTTATGACTGCATTTATATTATTCTGAAGATTAGGAACTTCCACATAGCTTACAGCGCCGCCGGTTGACAGTGCCTGGAACTGTGATTCAAACTTAAGCTTTGCAAATGCATCTATCTTCTCTGTAACATTAACATGGTAGCTGTTAGTTATATATCCCTTATCGGTAACGCCCTCAATAATGCCAAATCTCTTCTGGAGACACTTTGCAAACTTATATGTAGTGCTCTCAATCGGAGAACCGTAGATGCTGAATGCGATGTCGGTCTCCTTGGTCCATCTGTCACACGCTTCATTCATGTGCTTCATGACTTCAAGTGCAAACGGTGTTGCCTCCGGGTCAGTATGTGACTTGCCGGTCATATAGCGAACACATTCGCACAGACCCGCATAACCGAGTGATATTGAAGAATATCCGCCATACAGGAGCCTGTCTATCTTCTCCCCCTTCTTAAGTCTTGCAAGTGCTCCGTGCTGCCAGAGGATAGGTGCTGCATCCGACAGTGTTCCCTTAAGTCTCTCATGTCTGCACATGAGTGCCCTGTAGCAGAGCTGAAGCCTCTCGTCAAATATCTCCCAGAATCTGTCATAGTTCCTGCCTGATGAGAGTGCCACATCTACAAGATTAATTGTAACAACACCCTGATTGAATCTTCCGTAGAACTTGTAATTGCCATTCTCATCCTTCCAAGGTGCGAGCGCACTGCGGCAGCCCATAACAGGGAAGCAGTTGCCTTCCTTAAGTTCTTTCATCTTCTTTTCAGATATATAGTCAGGTACCATTCTCTTGGCCGTGCATCTCGCAGCAAGCTCCGTAAGATAATAGTATGGCTCTCCTTCACGGATGTTGTCCTCTTCAAGAACATATATAAGCTTAGGAAATGCCGGTGTTATCCATACACCCTTTTCGTTCTTGACACCCTTTATTCTCTGTCTTAGCATCTCCTCAGTTATGAGTGCAAGGTCCTTCTTCTCGCTCTCATTCTTTGCTTCATTAAGATACATAAATATAGTCAGGAAAGGTGCCTGTCCGTTAGTTGTCATAAGGGTGATTACCTGATACTGTATTGTCTGGATGCCCTTCTCTACTTCCTTGCGGAGTCTCTTCTCAACTATCTCGTTAAGCACTTCCTCTCCCGCATTGCTTCCAAGCATCTTAACTTCGTCAAGCACCTCTTTCTTAATCTTATCTCTCGACACCTGTACAAACGGCGCAAGATGTGCAAGGCTTATACTCTGTCCGCCGTACTGGTTGCTTGCAACCTGTGCTATTATCTGCGTGGCAATATTGCATGCTGTTGAGAAGCTGTGCGGCTTTTCGATATATGTTCCGCTTATGATAGTTCCGTTCTCAAGCATATCTTCAAGATTAACGAGGTCACAGTTATGCATATGCTGTGCAAAATAATCCGAATCATGGAAATGTATTATGCCCTGCCTGTCTGCTTCAACGATATCCGGCGGCAGCAGTATTCGCCTTGAAAGATCCTTGCTTACCTCTCCTGCCATATAGTCACGCTGTACACTGTTTACAACAGGATCCTTATTGGAATTCTCCTGAAGGACTTCCTCATTATTACATTCTATAAGTGAAAGGATTCTGTCATCTGTCGTGTTGGACTTACGCACAAGCGAACGCGTATAACGGTATCTTACATATCCCTTGGCAATCTCAAATGCGCCCTTGGCCATTATCTGGTTTTCTACAAGATCCTGAATCTCCTCCACAGATAATGTCCTGTTCATCTTCTCGCACTTGTACTCTATATAGTCCGCAATATCATCAATCTGCTCTTCCGTCAGCTCTTTTCTTATTCCTGCATCATTGGCTTTCCTGATTGCCATTATAATCTTATCAATATCAAATTCTTCTTCCGAGCCGTTGCGCTTTATTATCTTCATTCCTGCTTCTCCCTTTCCCTGTACGATAAATCCGGTTCAATATAATGTCCCCGCCCGCGTGCATTACTGACTAACCTTTAATCATTAAATGCATGTAGCCCTTATAGTATAACCACAATATATAGATATTTCAAGTGGTATTTTTACCAAATATTGCGTCTGTTTTTATACAAACAACCCATTGTAAAGCCGCTTCGCATAGCTGTCCGTCATGCCGCTTATGTAGTCAGTTACCATAAGTATCCTAAGATAAAGCTTCTCACTTTCGTCCCTGCTATCTGACTGGGCTTTGTACATTGATTTGTAGAATCCCGATATTATATCAATCGTCCGGCAGTCGATAAATGTCATTTTATCGTCCGTGTCAAAACGCACTGCTGCCGGCATAAACTGTCCAAGCAGTGATTCTATTACTCTTCTTCCGAACAGCTCTGTCTTAATCTTAACGGGACTTGTATATATCATCTGCTCGCTAAGCTGTGATATTGCTCCGATTATGTGGCCTGATGATGTATTTTCAAAAAGCTCGCCTTCAAATGTTCCGTTTATTATTGCATCATAATTCTTTACAAATGAATCCGAGGCCTCTTCTATCATTAACCTCTTCATACGCTTATTCCACATCTGAAGTGCCGTCAGTTCAGGATTTCTGTGCCCGCTTCCTATCTCTTTTGCACACAGCTCCTTAAGTATGCCTATATTCTTATACATGTCGTCATATCCATTGGCTTCTGCATACACTTCCAGCGATGCTTCTATCTGGGAATAGCTGATAACTTTCTTGACCATTGCGTCTTCTATGTCGGATGTTCTGTACGCTATGTCATCTGCTGCCTCAAGAAGATATGAGAGAGGATGCCTGCTGCCATTCATTCCCGTCTTTGACGATATGTCGTCAAAAAGCGCCTTTTCAGCAGTATTATAGCCGAATTTACGATATTTTGATGACGATGCGACTGCAACAGACGAGACCGGATATTTGATTATTGCCGCAAGCACCGCATATGACAGATTGAACCCTGCAAGTGTTCCCAGATATGGCGTTGCAGACAATATTCTCAGTGATTGCGCATTGCCTTCAAAATTGTACAGGTCTCCGAGCTGTTCGTCTGTAAGTATTCTGTCTATGCTTACACCTTTAAGCTTAAGGCTGCTTATATTATTCTGAAACCATTCCCTTATTGCATATTCGCCAAAATGTCCGAATGGCGGATTGCCTATATCATGAACAAGCCCTGCACACAGAAGCACATCAGAAAAATCTTTTTCCGAATGCGTATCAAACCACTCATCCGCACCGGCATCACGTAACTTTCTGAATACATGCTCTCCGAGTTTTTTTCCTATGGCCGAAACTTCAAGTGAATGCGTCAGTCGTGTTCTTACATAATCATCTTCCTCAAGCGGAAACACCTGGGCTTTATCCTGAAGTCTTCTGAAAAGCGTGCTGCTTATTATCGTGTCATAATCATTCTCATATGTAACTTCACCGCATTCTGCAGCATCCGCACTATCTTCATGATATCGTGCATCTGACATAAGCATATTCCAGTTCATTGCCATAGAAAATCCTCCATCTGTAATTGTGTTCAGGTAATAATTATTGTTCATAGCACCATTGATTTAATAATAACACATGCAGGAAAGCAATTTAATAATCCTTATTACCCATTTTCATGACCTGTAAGACATGCTATCATCGTCATCATGGGAGGAACGGTTATGGACTATGAAACAAAATACAAAACAGGCAAATGGCTTACTATTGCTATAGGAATTGTGTATATAATTGCCGTAATCGGCTATCTCAACCCAGCATATCTGATTCTTTGTCTGTTTCTGTCACCCGGCGCCTATTTCGCTTTTTATCTTGCCGAATATGCCGAATTCAATTACCGTGACAAGACAAAACATTTTTCGGACGGACACAGTACATATGTCGAAGCGACTATATTTTCCATCATAGCGGAAGGCTTTAAGTCCGGAAATATCCAGGACAGTATATCCGTGCATCCATCTGACAGTTTTCTTACATCACGTCAGGAGATTACCGATATGAAGCAGTTTTCAGTACTGAAAGATTCCTGTTGCTCTTTTAAATTTGCTTACAAATATGATTTCAACAACAAAGAAAAATACTATTATGACGACAAAAAATATTCATTTGAAGATGTTGTCAATTCAGGCAAATATATCGGTTGCCGTGAAGATCTTAAGATGAGCACAGTTGACGGAAGCATCCTCAAGGCTGACAAGGTTCGCAATGGTGCTATTCTTCCTTCGGTTATTGGAATAATGGCTGATGTGATTCTCATAATTGTACTGTCATTCAATCTGCTTTAGGAGGAATCACTGACATGTTACTTAGTATCGCACTCATTATGCTTATCGGCATGGCATCAGATATATATGCCGCCGTCTGAAGCTGCCGGGTCTTCTCGGCATGATTATCACGGGAATTATATTAGGTCCGTATGTGCTTGACCTGATAGACCCGTCAATTCTTAACATTTCCGCTGACCTGCGTAAGATTGCCCTTATAATAATTCTCACAAGAGCCAGACTTACGCTTGACATTAATGACCTTAAGCGTGTCGGAAGACCTGCCATTCTTATGTGCTTTGTACCGGCAACCTTCGAGCTTGCGGGAATGCTTCTTCTGGCTCCCCGTATTCTTGGAATAAGCCTGCTCGAGGCAGCCATTATGGGTGCTGTTGTTGCGGCAGTATCTCCTGCCGTCGTTGTCCCTAAGATGATTAAGCTTATTGATGAAGGCTACGGAACTAAAAAAAGCATCCCGCAGCTTATTCTTGCAGGTGCTTCCGTGGATGATGTGTATGTAATAGTTCTTTTCAGTACATTTACAGGGCTTGCAAAGGGAGACCGCGTCTCTGCAATGAGCTTTATTAATATCCCCGTATCCGTAGTGTTGGGAATAGCTCTCGGAATTGCGTCAGGATGGCTTCTTGCCGTATACTTCGAGAAAGCTCATGTGCGCGACACTATCAAGGTTATTATAGTGCTCAGTATATCATTTATTCTTGTGTCTGCCGAAAATGCCCTGAGTACTCCGATTACATTCTCGGCACTGATAGCTGTTATGTTCATGGGAATTGCGCTTTCAAGATACCGCAATGAAACTGCGGTACGCCTGTCGGGAAAGTTTAACAGACTGTGGGTTGGGGCCGAGGTTGTCCTGTTCGTGCTCGTAGGCGCTTCTGTCGATATCGGATATGCGCTGTCTGCCGGAGCCGGTGCAGTCATTCTTATATTCGGTGTGCTGATATTCAGGATTGCAGGCGTATTTGTCTGCCTGCCCGGTACGAATCTTAATGATCCATTACCGTTTGAGCAGTTCCCTGTTATATGAAAGAAAGATTATTCTGTATGCTTGCATATACTCCAAAAGCCACTGTCCAGGCTGCAATCGGAAGTGTTCCTCTTGCAATGGGACTTTCATGCGGAAGCATAGTGCTCACTGTAGCGGTGCTTGCAATATTAATAACAGCACCGCTCGGAGCATTTATGATAGATCTTACTTATAAGAAACTTTTAAGCCTGTAAGGGTTGTGGTGTTCTGCCAGCCGCCGGTTCCCGTGGTTCCGGTGTGCTGGACTGCAATTCCACCATGCAGATTATCAGGAACATCTGCCTTAAGATGGACTTCCTGTAATGCATGCTGCTCTGCCGTAGTCCTGACATCAGCCGTAAGACTTCCATCCATGTATTTCACATCTATGATACACTCTGACACAAAGCAGCCGGATATTACTTTGTCAGATATAAATGTCGTTGTTCCCTCTTCATATTGCACAAGTACAAATACACACGCGTTGGATGCCTTTGGACTCCTATAAATTCTTAAGCCGTATCCGGTAAGATTCTCCGTATCAAACTTAATGCATACATCCATATACTGATATGCGCTTCCAAAGCCCTGACATGACGTCTTGGCAGGCTCTGCCGTAAGGTGCAGGCTCATGCCTCTATATATCTTAACCCGGTCATTCTGTCTGTAGGTCGGTGTATACATAATTCTTGCGCCCTGCGTTCCCTGATACAATCCGGGATGCGTGCAGCCGTCACCTGTTATGCCGTAATGCCACGGCTCTGTACACTCTTCACCGTGCCAGCTTCCGAAGCTGCAGGTATCTGTCGGACGGTAATAATCCACAGACCACATGCCTTCGGCTATATTTTTCCCCATATTGAGAGGGATATCTGAAAAATCTGTGCAAATGTCATAGCCATCAGTATCCGTATCTGCGATTCTTCTGTCTGTAACCGCAACAACTTTTGCACCGTCACAGCTTGATGTGCATCTCGGAATGACAGAGGCTCCTATATAACTGCCGACATCTGCTGCCGTTATCTTATATGACAGCTTAGGAATGTTTCTTGTAATTGCAGTCAATCTTGCACCCTCACCCCTGCTGCCGTCACAGCGGTACCATGAGACAACCGACCTGTCCGTATGACCGTTAAGTTCAAGCTCATAGCTAAGCTCTGCATTACCATTGCAGATTGACAACTCCGGGTATTTAGTGAATTGCGGTGCTTCCGTTACAGGAGCAGCTATTCTGAGCTTATATGCTCCGTGCAGTCCGATTGCCGTCACAGCCTCTATTACAACATCCACGTATTCTTTATCGATATTGCAAAACGCTTCCGGTCTTCCGGTAACAGTGCAGCTTCCGTCATTATTGTCATTTACATTGACAAAGTCCTTATAAATATCATCGACATAGAATGTTATATTGCCGGCATCACCGATGCCGCCCCAGAAGCACAGTGCCCTGGATGATACAACCGCCTTAGATGATGCAGCCGCCCCGGAAGCTGTTCCTGCGGACAGGCCACTGTTCTGCACGCTGTCAGCATCTGCCTGTATACACTCCGCATCTGACGACAGTATAAGCTGCACCGGAATATTATCAGCCGAACATGCGCCGGACTGTACGCCAACATTCAACGGATCCCAGCCATCACTGCCTCTTAGCAGGTTGTAGGTATTATAGCATCCGTAATCATCAAGCCTGTATGCCTTAAGAAGCGGCAGTCCTGACATATCAACGGTTGTCTTTGACCGTAGTCCGCCAATCACAACACTCTCTTTGTTATGCGTATTATCGCACTGGTAACATCTGAGCTGCGGGTCAGGGTATCTTGTCCAGCCGATTCCGAACGGAACATCAAAATTGCTGTGATATCTGCACCCAACGGCCGCCACCTGTCCGCCATCCTTTGTAAAATACTGCATTCCTTCAACCCGCGGGTCTGCCTCAAGGCAGTTAAAATCGCAGTCAAGGAAAACAGCACCTGTCCGGGTCGCTGAAAAAAGCGGTCTGCTTCCGTAAAAGTCAAAATCACAGCCGACAAAAACAGCATTGCTTGTTATTGCATCATTAGTTGATTCAAAATGGCAGTTATGGTACAAGGCTCTGTCGGCACCCTCAACAGGCCTTAAGTTAAGCCTGCCGATAAAGCGGCAGTTATCGGCGAACATTCTGTCACCCTGCATTATTGCAAGCTGTGCCTGTGTTATCGCATCTGTGCGCCTTCTGTGATTCCTGGATGCATCACGCTTATATTCGAGGTCTGTACTGCAATAATTACCTATCGTCAGATTCTTTATAGTCAATGATTCACACTCAAAATGAAACATTGTGTAGTTGCCGTTGGCTCCGTGCGACTGTCCTCTGTTGCCTGCAATCACTACATCTTCTGCATCGTCTGTAAGCCCGGTAAATTCAAGGCTGTGCGCTGTAACAGCTATTCCGTAAGGTACGTCATAGCCGCCCCATGGCTGCATAGTGTCGTCTGCCTCAGGGTCATCAATCCAGTATACGCCGGGCATTATGTACACTGTCAGCTTCTTATCCGCCATCTTTTTTGAGTTAATTGCATCCTCTGTGGGCGTGGGTCTGAGCATGCTTTGTATATTATTGTAAATGTAGCTGCCTGCCTGCACCTCTGTATCTGTGAGTGACGCATCAAGAAGCACATGCTCGCTGTCAAGTGGTAATTCATAACCTTTGTAATTCATTCGGTGGTCTCCTTATATCACTTACTTATCTCTATGTGAACGTCATCCTTCTGCCATTCTGTCATTATGTCATTTATCAGCTTTAACACCGTAATGCTGTCCTTTGGCGTATATATCCTGCTTGACTGCATATGATGCTTCACACATGATGACACTTCGCGTATCTCATACTCAAATCCATTAATATCCGCAGGGCTCTCAACCATGTATTCTTCATCATTATCCGGCTTTACAGTCATTGATACTGCATGCTGGAAGTCATCTATATATATGCTTCCCTTTGTCCCGAATATTGCAGCATGCCTGTCAATCTTCATTCCGATTGTCTGTATACATTGTGCTGTTCGTCCTCCCGGATATACCAGCTGCAATACACTGTAATCATCTGTGCCATACTCATTCATATGAACACAGGTATCAAAGTTCTCCGGTGCCGCATTCATAATCATATGAAGAAATCCGAGATTATATATGCCTATATCCAAAAGTGCGCCTCCGCCAAGCTCTGCCTTGAACTTACGCTCACGTCTTGCTCCTGTCGCAATAAAGCCATACTCACATCTTGCATGACGCACATCACCTATTACACCATTTTCGATTAAACCGGTTAATTCCCGGTAGAGCGGCAGAAATCTTATCCAGAAGGCTTCCATTATAAACAGTCCCTTCTGTGCAGCGTAATCATACAGCTTCTCAGCCTGCGATGCCTCTATCGTAAATGGCTTCTCACATAACACATGCTTTCCTGCATCAAGACACATCACACAGTTCTCATAATGCATACTGTTGGGTGTTGCAATATACACTGCATCAACTCCCGCATCCTTAAGCATGGCTTCGTACGAACCATAATATCCCGGTATTCCGAACTCATTGGCAAATGCCGCTGCTTTCTCTTCACTTCTTG
>ERZ779865.2599-NODE-2599-length-11173-cov-6.894226_pt1 | contig 11173 bp, 8 predicted proteins | sample MGYA00433088_ERZ779865 | MGnify/ENA primary metagenome ERZ779865 (study PRJEB29588, sample SAMEA2151703) | human gut metagenome | biome: human gut; feature: human-associated habitat; material: faeces | place: Denmark | collected 2008/2010 ... | reverse complement strand
GGTAAAAAAACTAATGAGTCATCATTCCTAAATGGAAAAAGAATCGTTGTTACTGGAACCCTAGAAAACTATACAAGAGATCAAATACAAGAAATCATTGAAGAAAATGGTGGTTTATGGAGTTCTTCAGTAACTAAAAAAACATCAGCAGTTCTAGTTGGTACAAATCCAGGAAGCAAATATGACAAAGCCAAAGAACTAAACATTCCTATATGGAGTGAACAAGATTTTCAAAAAATGTTAGAAGAAGCATAATTTGCTTTTTCTTTTCTCTTAAAGAGTAAATTGAAAAGTAATAAGTAATATAGTATAATAAAGATACTTAAAGAGGTGAAAGATTATGAAAAAATTAAAGGGGTTCTATCAAAATAACCGTATATATTGCATTCTTATGATTGTAAGCATTATTTGTATTATTCTAATCGCATCAGCATTTGTTTACTACTTCATTGAGCAAACAAGAACAGATGTATATGGTAAAAGACTATATGGAATTGAAAGCGTAAAAATATCAGATGATAAGCAAAAAGAAATCGAAGGAAAAATAAAAGAAAACGAAAAAATTAGCAAAGTAACATTTGATTTAAAAGGCAAAATAATCTATCTTATAATAGAACTTAAAGAAGGAACTACTGAAGATGCCCAAGCCATAGCAATCAAATCATTAGAGTACTTATCAACTGAAGAAAAAGAATTCTATGATATTAACTTTATCTTCACAAACACAGCAGAAGATGACAATGCAAAATTTTTCCCACTAATGGGTTATAAAAAAAGTGATGCAACACTTATATCATGGATTAAACAAAGTGAGAGAAAGTAGGAAACTATGAAAAAAAATAAAAAAATAGTAGTGCCCATTATAATCATCATACTATTAATCGCCACAGGAGCAGTAATTTACTTAACAACATTTAAAAATAGTAATCAATTAAATATTAAAGAAAAAGAATGGATAGATAAAAATAAAACAAGTATCGTAACTGTTAATCTACCAAACGATTTAAATGTATTTAGTACCGATGGTAAAGGAACCATAAACGAATTTTTTGATGAACTATCAAAAGAATATGGTATATCAATAAACAAAAATGTGTCAGACTATAAAACTAACACTTCTCTTGGATTAACTGTATCTGAAAGTAAACCAGAAGAAGGATTACTATTATTTACTGATCATTACGTACTAATCTCTAAAAACAGAGAACTAATTAACGAACCTTCAGACTTAAATGGCAAAAAAATTGGTGGACTAAATGAGGGCATTGCTTATATCTCAAAAGGATATAAAATTACAAGTACCTTTGTAACATATGAATCAGATACAGCCCTAGCTCAAGGTCTAGAAGATAAAGCAATTGACTACGCACTAGTGCCTTTAAATGAATACATTGATAAAATTCTTGAAAAAAATTATATAATAACATACCATTTACCAGAACTAAAAAAATACTACTACATTCACCTTGGAACAGATGAAATATTAAATAGTATCGTAAATAAATTTTACAATATTTGGTATAACGATGAATATGAAAAATCTTACTATACAAACCTTTATAACTTATTTGTTGAAATAGCTAAACTTATAAATCCAACATATATCTCCATGATTATGCCTTCTAGATGGTTTGCGGGAGGTAAAGGGTTGGACTCATTTAGAGCGAATATGTTGTCTGATAAACGAATTCGTTATATTTTCGATTATATAAATGCAAAGGATTGTTTCCCAACATCAAGTATTGGTGGAGGTGTAAATTATATATTATGGGATGCTAACCACCATGGGGATTGTTCGATTACAACTGTCCAAGGATTATTACGTGACACTGTATCACGCCCATTAGATCAGTTTTCGGTATTCATCCGTTATAATCCTGCGATCCATATAATTCAGAAATGTCAATCAGACAAAACCTTTGCCTCGATAGTAAGTACACGTAATCCATTTGGTTTATCATCAAATATAAGAGGCGATAAATCTGGAGATCTTCGTTTAATATCAAGCGAAGGGATATCATGGCTTCCTAAAACAGCTGTTTCAGCTTCAAATCAACTACTCTCTAAATACAAAATTCTTATGAGCAAAGTAACAGCTGAACATGCCGGTGAGCCTGATAAAAACGGCCAATTCAGAATTGTTTCAAGGACAGAAATTATAGAGCCAAATGATGTTTGTACGGATTCCTATTTGATTATTGGTGCTTCGGAAGACAAGTCTATTGTTGAGAATGAATATAAGTATATTCAAACTCGTTTTGCTAGATTTTTATTAATGCTGGCAGTATCTTCTATAAATCTTTCTCCTGATAAGTTTCAATTCATTCCATTGCAAGATTTTACGGAAAGATCTGATATTAATTGGAATAAGAGCATTTCTAATCTAGACAAGCAGTTGTATATCAAGTATGATTTATCAACAGAAGAAATAGCTTTTATAGAAAAAATGATTAAAACCATGTAATATCAGATTGAAAAACGGAATGAATTTACAGTACCCTGCATACTCCAATATCGGCAAACAATAAAATTGATAAACAGAATTCCATCAATGAATTAATGGAGTTCTGTTTATCATAAAATCGAATATTAGGAGAACTATATATATTTAAGTACCTACGAATTTTAAAAAGTGACAGTTTATTGAATAAAAGCTATTATGAGATTAAGTGGCTAAAAGTGTTTTTAATTTTAATATAGTTTCATCTGAACCAAAATTTGGAGAAGCGCCAAAGAGTCCCTTCAGATAACTTCTTTCAAGTTCTTTATCAAATCGTAAGCTAAATTTTTCATCTAAGCGATTTAGCGAACTCACACCATCTCCATTTTTTTCTATTAGCCATATTTCATCTCTGCGAAGTAAGTCTTGATCCATTAATGTACTTTCATGGGTTGTGAAAATGAGTTGTGTAGAAATATTATTGGAATATTTGAAAAATAATTCTATTAATTTTCTCATTAACGCCGGATGAAGACTACGTTCCATTTCGTCAATTACAAAAACTTTGTCTCCCTGAATTAAATCTAAAATGAGAGGTATGTAATCAAATATACGCTGCGTACCATCACTCTCGTCTCCTAATGAAAAATATTCTTTTCCATCCTGGTCAATTATATTATGAATGGTCTGAAGTTTTTTTGCTTTGATTGTACCGTCTGCAAACGTAATTAGGTATAAATTATTCTCAAATTTTAGTGAACCAAAAGCTTCTGCATTACTAGATTTTGACAAATCTGTTTTGATAAATTGTTTCATTTCTTGAGTTATACCTAACTTATCAAAATCAACATCAATAAGATCAATTGTTTGGATACCAGTATCAAAATATCGTAATAACTCGCCAAAACCTTCTTTTAGCTGTTCGTCATTAACAGCTTTCAACATTCCTCCTTGTTTATACGGAGTGTCAGGAAAAAGAACTTTCAAAGTATCAGCAAACCATTTGATTACTTCCCACAAATCTTCAATATTGGAAACATTATCTCTGAGATTGCGGCTAATAACCTCATGAAGAAATAATTGGTGTTGAGGTGTAGCTTTAGCAAAGAAAAATAAGAACTGCCTTTCTTCATCTTTAGGATTTAATTTAGTTAGATAAGATATATTGAAAATCTCTTTTGCAGTAATATCTCTATTAAAAATTATATATTCTGTTTTTCGAGTTATTTGTTTTAGCCATTCCTTCGAAATTCTTTCTGCATTATAGCTAAATCCATACTCATATTTTTTATTGTTACATAATATTTGATAAATGATGGTTGTATCTTTATTCTTACATTCAGAGCTTAAAAGAAAAGGATGATACTCTATAAGCGTTTCTGCTTGTGTACCCAAAAGTACAAGTCTCTTGCCAAGTTCCAATGCTTCTACAAAATTACTTTTTCCTCCTGCATTGGGGCCAAACAAGGCAGCAGATTTTAGAATCCAATGTCCTTTTACAGGTTCAACTTTATGCTCTTTATTTTTTGATCCTTTGCCAGGTTGAAGTTTGAAAACTTCTCTGTCTTTGAAAGAGAGGTAATTCTCAACAGTGAATTGCTGTAACATATATATTGTATATAAAACGGTGCGACCGCCATTATTAAATTATCAACATGGTGCAAAAATAGCGATTTTTTCTCATTTAACGAATTATATACTAATAAATATTTTATAAAAGGCAGCAAAGATGTGATTTTTTCTCATCTTGAAACACTTTTATTTGGACAACAAAAAAGAATATACTACATTTGCATTTGAAAATTAATAAAAGAAGAATATATGAGTATTGATAAAAACAACCATTTAAGGGAAGTGCTAGACACTCACAAGATGTGTCATGTCCAGAATTTCGTGAATAAAGTAAAAAAACGGAGAGAAGAAATTAAAGCCAAGATGCACAACCACTATGGTAGCGACAAGTATCCATCGTTTGGATCAGGCAGTTTTGCTAAACATACCGCCACCAATGTGAAGTTTGACCTTGATTTGGTGGAGCCGTTCAAGCGTAATGCTTTCGGAACATTACAAGAGATGTTTGATAGCGTATACAATTTCCTTGCTGAGGAATATAAGAATACTGGTGTGACTATCCGCAGGCAAAAGGTTTCAATCGGTGTAAGCTTCCCTATTGAAGAAGGAGATGAAAAGCCGGTTGAACTTGATGTGGTACCTGGAAGAGAACTAAGCGTTGATGATTATCTTGATTCGCATGACTTGAACCTATGTTTTAATGAAGACCATTGGGGGTTCAAAAAGGGAACAAGCCAAAAAACAAACATTCAGAAGCAGATTGCGCATATACAAGGTAAGGAGAGTGAGCGTCAGATTATCCGTCTGCTTAAAATATGGAAAAAGCAGAAAGATAAGAAATACAAATCGTTTGTTATTGAACTGGCTGTAATAAAAGCCCTTGATGGCTATAATGGTGATAAGGAGCTTTGGTCAAGGTTAAAATATACGATGGAGTATCTTCGTGACCACATTGCAGAAAGCAGTTTTCATCTTTATGACCCAGGCAACACGAACAATGATGTCATAGCAGCCATGCAAGATTACGATAGACAATCGTTTAAATCGGATATGGAGAGTATGCTCAATAACATAAACTGTAATCCTGATTTTTATTTGCCTTACTACTTCAAGGCAAACGAGAAGTATTGTGGGTATAAAGAGAAAAGTGTGGGAGCCGCTTACCCAACAAGTGTAAAACGATTCGGATAGAAAAGAATATGATGACAGCAGATAGAATAAAGGAATTGATAGGTACTCTTTACGGAGTTGGTCTCGTTGATGATTTTACCATCAACGAGGCAGGTTCGTTGAAAGGGCGTATTGCCGTAGCTACTGGTCAAAACAATGCTAATTTAGAATGGGAGGTAGAGATCAGTCCTACTTATCCGTTTAAAGTAATGGGTAGGGAATCTATATATTTTCAAAATAAGAATCTGCTGGACTATCCACATATTATGCAAGGAGGTAATCTGTGTATGCATTCTGCAGAATATGAGACTGCTGAGATGCAGTTTGTGAATGACTTGAAACAGTTGAAAGAATGGGTAGAGAAATACTATGTAAGGGGAGAGAAGGATGTACACTATGAGCATCTAGTGGTGAACCATTGTCTGATTCGCGAACAATATTATACTTTTTGCTTCGCAGAGACTCAAGAAGACTTTACTGAAGGAGACTATGGGGTAGTAAATTATGCAGTGTTGCCTACAGGTCGAAAAAGTGACGCCCCCGTCATCAACTATGTAGCACAAAAGTTTGTGTCGTGTGCGCAAGTGAAAAAGAAAGAGTTACTCTGTAAGATTAGTAAGTCCTACCAAAAATTAAGTTCATTTGACGGTGTATATTGTTTGCTGAATAACATACCATCGAAACATGCCAAATTTATTGTTGAGGATTACGATTCTATCAAAGTGTTGTTCTCACAGAGTCAGAAAAATTATATCTATAGTTTTGTGGTATCGCATAGAGGTTATACTTTCTTTCCGCTCTTCTGTGGATATAGAATTCCCGGAGGTGGTGTTTATTGGCAGGTAATGATGCTCTTCATGGATGATTTGCCGATAAAACCAGTGCGAGTGGGCACCGGCAAAGACAGAATTTGGTTTACCGATTTTAAACAAGGGCTAATCCCATGGGCAGAAACCGTGGATATTTCATATAAGTATTTCTTTGGACGTGGAGCCATACCCGAAGAACTGGCTAACAAGAAAATACTGATTATGGGCCTCGGAGCTATAGGTAGTATTGTGGCTGAGACTTTAACAAGATGTGGCGCGAAAGAAATAACGCTCTGTGATATAGACAATAAAGAGCCGGGAAATGTTTGTCGGTCTGCCTATCCTTTTTATACGGGCATAACCGAGAAAATCTTGGATATGGAGAATTTACTGACACAGATTTCGCCTCATGTCGAATGTGCCAGTTTGAAACCTATCGTCGACTTAGTGGTGAAAAAATATGCGGCAGAACATGAAGATAAAAGTAGTCTTGCGGAGTTATTTGACGAGTTTGATGTAATATTTGATTGTACTACGGATAATCAACTGATGCGGGTAATGGATTCTACGAAGACAAAAGCCCAGCTGGTTAATCTCTCAATCACTAATCACGCACAAGATTTGATATGTGCATTTTCACCTAATGTAACAGAGACCGTTTTGTTGGTATATGACTTACTTAAGCGCGATACGGAAACCGATATGTATAATCCTACGGGGTGTTGGAATCCGACCTTTAAAGCTTCATATAACGACATAGAATGTAAGGTACAGTTTGCCATGAGGCATATTATCAAGATGTTGAGTCGGATGGAACCATTAAGTAATTTTTATATCACGGAAGATGATTTGAATTTAAAAATAAACAGGTTATGAAATATTATCTGGCGAGTGATGATTTGTATATAGAGATACAGGCTTCTGTGTTCAACCAAATACAGTTGCAGGCTGAGGGAGAGTATCCAAATGAGAACGGAGGGATGCTCGCAGGACGATATTCCACAGATAGACATACGGTGTATATAGAAAAGGTTATAGTGCCTATGGAGAAAACAACTAGCAGAACAACCTTTATAAGAAACACCAAGGGTATGGAAAAAGTTTGGGAACAATTGGCCAATGATGGATTGCGATACATAGGTGAATGGCATAGTCACCCCAATTGCTCCACACAATATAGCAGTACGGACTTATCAGCTATGGCAGATATTGAGAAAGAAGTGAGCATTGAGAATCCATTATTACTGATCGTTAGTGTTAGTAGTGATGGGCTTAGTGGCCATACTTTCTATTGTTATAAGGATAATAAATTATTGAAATACAAAAAGATGGTAGATTTAAGAGAATTATTTCATGGCTTGCAAGAGCAGATGTTAGTTAGCCTGAATGTAAATAGAAAATTTATAGACCACTCTGGTAGTAAGGGTGATGCTACAGAACAACACTGGATAGAGTTTCTACGAACATACCTTCCTGATAGGTATAAGGTGGATAAGGCCATTGTAATAGATTCGATGGGCAATGTTAGCGAACAGATGGACATAGTCATTTATGACGCAATTTATACCCCTTTCATATTTAAACAGGATGGTTTTATGTATATACCAGCGGAAAGCGTGTATGCAGTGTTTGAGGTAAAGCAGGATGTGAAAGGGTATATAGAATACGCCGCCAAGAAAGTTGAGAGCGTACGTAAACTGAAAAGAACAAGTATTGGTATGATCTCATCGGGAGTTCCTATGGCAGCTAGGAAATTGACTAAGATTATTGGCGGTATTCTAACTACAAATAGTTCGTATCGTGAGATTGATACAATAAAAAAGCAATTAATGAAACTGAATGGCTTACAAACATTGGATATGGGATGTCTCTGCGATACGGGCAGTTTTTATGTTGATTATAACGAAACTATACCTGAGGGCATAAAACCAACCAAAAGCATCGAGGATAATCGCAAGTATATTGAGCTAGTATATAAGAGCCGTACAGTGAAAGAAATTGAGTTTAGCGACAAGGATGTGTCTCTATTCACATTCTTCCTCCAGCTTGTAAGCTACTTAAAATTCATTGGTACAGTCCCTGCAATAGATATCAACGCATACCTCAAAGCCATTCATGCAAAAATTGACGAAGATATTTAAGTATAAAGGAAATAGATAATACTATTCAAAATTCATTATCATTGTTATGTGTAGAGTATGTGGCATATAGATTTAAATATTCTTATTATATCGTTTTAATATATTAATATAAAAATTATTTCAATGAAAAAGTCAGATATATTTTGGCAAACATATATGAACCTTGAGAAAGAGGTTATCGAAATGGCAAAGTACATTTTTATTACTGATGAGAAAATTATAAATAAGAGTGGTCGAGAAATAATTGAGTCGTGTTCATCGCAATTGTCAACATATTCACCACATATAGCTGACCTGCTTATACGCTGCTGTGTTCAAATAGAGGCAATCTCAAAAGAGTTGTATTTTGAACTCAATGGGCAGAAAAAAAGAGGTGATAGTACAATTAAGTTTGATGAAGATTGTTTGAAGATAATAGATATGAAATGGGAAACTCATAATAAGCGTGTACTTGTAGTTGCCCCTTTCTTTAATTTGACGAAGGATGAAAATCGGGTATTGCGTCCTCTTAAAGAAGCCCATAAACGACAAGGAACATATTGGGAAAAAGCCTATCAAGCCGTCAAACACGATAGATATTCTTGCTTATATATGGGTAATGTAAGGGCTATCATTCACGCATTAGCAGCTCTATATCTGTTAAATGTGTATTACCGTAAAGAAACTTGGGTTATTCGATATCAGGATTTAGATAAGCAGGATTTCAGTATGGGGTCTGCGCTTTTTTCGGTATTAAAGCCGAAAGCTGATCAATTGTGGGAAGGAAATAATCCGATAAAGAGTGAAAGTCCATTTGTTGTCAGTTATCAAGATGATGTTTACAAACAGATAGATAATATAAGGTGTAAAGAATACGATGATTTAAATAACTATTGGAGACAACAACCCGAATTACAAGAATCTGCATTCTTAGCTCAGTTACAAGAAGCTTCACAAAAAGAACAAAGGGTTATGCAAATTTGGGAACTAGCAAAATATAGACTCAATAAAGCCATACCACCAACATTGCCCTTCGCAGTGAGAAAAGAACATCTTATAAAAAGTGAAGCTTGGAATTGCTGGATAAATCAACATAACAAACATCTTGAGCCTGCAGAAATAACTGAAGAAAACATTCAAGACGAAATAAATATAGTTGGTGTAAGATGGGGTATGGAAATAATGAAGCGGTATCAAAAATTAGAGTGGATACCAATTGCTATGAATAGTGGATTATGCAGAATATACATACCATAAGGAACTATAATTTTTTAGGGTACGTCAAAGTGCAATCATAAAATAAATTTAACCAAGCCCGGAGAAATATTCACTTTATATTACATCTATGTTGAGAGAACCTATTGCCTGTTATTTATATATAGTGGGTATTCAGTCTTAATTGAGCGTATCATTGTGTAAATTATATGCTATTATGCATAAGAAGATGTGAAAACAGGAACCTACTTCTCAATTCAATGGAAACCTCGTAAGGCATAAAAGTATGAATTAATGTGTCAAAAATTAACGAGAAAAATGTGCTTTATCCAATTTTTCTTTCCACTATTTACCGAGATAAAAATATATCAAATTATTTTTCAAAAAAATAATAAATATCCGCCAATAAACAGATTACAAGGACTAATATTGAGGAATCATATTCCTTCCATTTTTCAGTAATATAGTTTTGGTAATGAAGAAAAAAACATGTATTTTTGTACATGAGCAAAGCGTTCTTTTGATTAATGCAAAACAAAACAGAATACAGAATTTGTCTAGTTTCTAAATCGTTACCTATTTAAAATTAGAACCTTGCAATTTGTTTATTTTCAATTATTAAGAATAACTGTAATGCCTAGCCGTGTGAAAAGTTACCGTCTTTGTTATGCCGCTATCCTGTGCCCACGTCTTTAGTACCACGTTGATGTAAGTAGCATAAGGCAAGTGAAACACCTTATCCGTGTCCTTTGCCTCGCCCCGTTCTGGCATCCACTTCAAAGCCTCATCAGATAACGGCAAATAAAGTGTCTTTTGGGTTTTCTTCATCACAATCTTTGCTCGCCATTGCTTGCCATCCAGAATAATATCGCCCCACGTCAAAGCCTGTATGTCGCCCAACCTCAACCCACAAAAGCAACTGAATAAATAAGCCTGTTTGGTAGGCTCGTTAATGCACTTTGAGGCTATCAGCTTCTTTATTTCCTCTATGGTAAGGTACTCCCGTGTGCTTTCTGGTATCTTAATCCTATCGTCTGAATTTATCTTTGTGATTGGGTTATATGGTATTATTTCCTCTTTCACGGCAAGGTTTAGGGCACAGTTCAAGCACCTAAAATAACCTGCCGTTGTTACTTTTGCCATCGGTTTGCCGTCTTTCCTCTTGGCATTGTTCAGATAGTCAATAAAGCCCAAACAAAAAGCTTTATCCACTTCTTTCATGGTTACTGCCTCGCCTTTGTACTTGATAAGGTGCTTAATCGCCTTGTCTATCTGGATATGAAAAGCGGCACTTTGCCCCGTCTTTAGTTTGTGGTCGCTGTAATGCCTCATCCAATCCATCAAAAGCATCTTTGAACGGGTGGAAGTCTTTGTTACCCCTGCCTCATCGTTGGTAAGCTCTATAATCTTTTGGGCTTTGATAGCGTTTGCCGCCTGTAGTGTGTTTGCGTTCCTTGCTTTGGCTGTGTCATCCACTTCTGGAATAAGATAGAGTTTCAGAAACTCATAAGCCCGTTTGCCATCCTTGTAAATATCCAGATAGAGGCTTTTATTGCCGTTTGCAAGTTCCTTAAAACGTAGTCTGATAGGCTCTTTAGCCTTGACCGCTTTCTTTTTCTTTGCCATAATGTCTATATTTGAATTGTTACCGATACAAAGATAGGCATTTTTTGTTACCCGTCAAAGACAAGTAACAAACAAGTAACAAAAATAGCTCAATAATCGCCAAAACAAAGACAAAAACGGGATAGCCTCATTAATCAAAATAAAATGTAAATAGCTGATTTTACTTGCTTTTTATTGATGTTTGTTTTGCATTGATTTTATAAGTGTAGGTTATTGGCGAT
>ERZ779865.2589-NODE-2589-length-11218-cov-3.224581_pt1 | contig 11218 bp, 6 predicted proteins | sample MGYA00433088_ERZ779865 | MGnify/ENA primary metagenome ERZ779865 (study PRJEB29588, sample SAMEA2151703) | human gut metagenome | biome: human gut; feature: human-associated habitat; material: faeces | place: Denmark | collected 2008/2010 ... | reverse complement strand
ATCCAGAAAATGCAATGCAAAAATTAAGAGCGGGCTTAGCTGGACAAACTAAACCATTAAGAGATTTGGGGCTTGACATAACGCAACAATCATTACAACCTATTGCAGATAGTTTAGGAATAGAACGTAGTGTAAAAAATATGTCACAAGCAGAAAAGATGGTATTACGTTATATTGCTGTATTAAAACAAGCACAAATAGCACAAGGCGATTTTGCAAATACCATGGAAAGCCCTGCAAACCAATTAAGAATATTTAATGCACAAGTAACAGCTTTTAAAAGAAATATGGGTAATTTATGGCAGGGATTTTTAGGTGGAATATTACCCTATATTAATGGTGTTATGATGGTAATAAACGAACTCCTAAAAATGGTTGCTAAACTATTTGGTTTCAAAGTTTCGGACCAAAAAGTAAATTTAAGTGCAAATATAGGAGCAGATGATTTGGCTGATGACCTTGGAACAGCTAGCGGAAAAGCAAAAGAATTAAAAAATCAGTTGATGGGATTCGACGAAATAAATAACATAACATTGCCAAGTAACTCCGGTAGTAGCTCGGGTGGTGTAAGTGGTGGTATAGACCAAAGACTATTAGATGCAATGCAAGAATATGACAACTTAATGGATAAAGTAAAAGGCAAAGCTACAGATATTAGAGATAAAATAATGGAGTGGTTAGGATTTACTAAGAAAATAAACCCATTAACTGGAGAAATTAACTGGGAATATGCTGGAATGAGTAAACAAGCAAAAACTATGCTAGGTATTTTAAAAACAATATGTGCATTATATATTGGAACAAAAACATTGAAATTAATAGGCTGGTTAAATACCTTAAGAAAAGTTTTGTTAGGAACCAAAACGGCAACTACAAGTTTTCAATCAGGATTGGCATTATTAGGCAAAGAAACTAGAACAACTTGGTCTGCATTAAAATTAGGAGTGGAACAGTTTAAACTGTACAGACAAGCTGGTGATAGTGTAACAAAGTCTCTTGGTAAAACAACTGGTGCAATGTTATCTCTAATACCTAACACTGTGAAAGTAGCAGGGGGCATAGCTGGATTGGGTGGCTCATGTGTATTAGCGTATAAATCAATGGAAGATTTGAAAAGTGGAAGTATAGGTACTACAGAAGGATTGTTAAAATTAGCAGGGGGAATAGCTGGAGCAACAGCAAGTGGAGCATTAATTGGTTCAGTCTTTGGTCCAGCAGGAACAGTAATTGGAGCCCTTACAGGCTTAGTAGCATCAGGAACCACAGCTTTACAGAGCTATAACAATGTTTCGAAAGACTTGAGAGAAAGAATAGAAGAAAATGGGAAAGCCATAGAGGAAAGTACAAAAACAATAGAGGAGAGAACAAAAGCAACACAAGATACAATTAATAATCAGATGGCAGAACTAGAATATACTGAAAAGTTAACAAAGGAACTAGAAAATTTAACAGATTCAAATGGTAAAGTTAAAACCGGTTATGAGGAAAGAGCAAATTTTATATTAAATCAATTAAATAAAGCCTTTGGAACAGAGTATAAATTAACTGGTAATAGGATATATCAAAATGGGAAACTTATAGAAAGTATAGATGGAATCACAAGCAGTATATATAAAACAATAAATGCCAAAAAAGCAGAAATAATCTTAAATGCAAATGAAGGAAACTATGCAAAAGCTATCCAGGAAAGCACAAAACTATACCAGGAAAAAGAAACAGCAATAAAAGATTGTTCAGATGCGCAATCAAACTTTTCAAAAATATTGGAAGATTATGGACTTACAATGGCTGATTATACTAATAACACATATAAGTATCAAAAAGCATTAGTAAGTTATAAGAATATTTGGACTCAAAGTTTGGCAAATGCAAAAAATACTTACGAAAAAGCTACACGAAAAGTAGATGAAAGTACAAAGAACTGGACTAATTGTTGTAAGACTATAATGGATTTTGAAAACTTAAAAACTGCAACTATATCAGCTAATCAGGAAGAAGTTGATAGAATTTTACAACAAATGACTAAAAGCTATGAAACGGAGTCAGGAACACAGACTCAAACAATAAATCAGCAAATGAAAAAAGAAATAGAAATTGCAAAATATAAGAAAGAACAATTGATAGAAACTCAAGGGGAAATTAATGAGGAAACTGAAAAGTTATTAAATTCTCAAGTTGAAATAGTTGCAAATTCATTAAAGAACCAGACACAAAAAATTGAAAACTTAACACCAGAAGTTGTAGAAGCTTGGAGAGCATTAGGCGAAAATAACTATGAAATATATAGAAAAAAGGTTAGTCAGTTATCACCAGAGGTACAAAAAGAGGTCCAAAAGATGACTGGTGTAATTGTTCAAGAGACAAACAATGCAGTACCGAAGGTTGAAAAAGCTTCAAATAGCATATATGAAGCAATTACTAAAGATTTAAAAGGAAATTTTAAAATTGATTTTGGGGTAAATGTTGATTTTAAGGAATTAAAAAGTAAATTAAAATTAATTAAACTGTCAGTAGAAAAGATGAGTAGAGTTCCAATACTTGGTAGTGCCTTTAAAGGAATTTCAGGAAATATAGATAGCTTAATTAATCAATTAACAGTGAACGGATACGAAAGTGGAGGATTTCCAGTAAGTGGAGAGATGTTCTTAGCAAGAGAAAATGGATTACCAGAAATGGTAGGAAAGATAGGAAATAAAACATCTGTTGCCAACAACGGACAAATTATTGAGGGAATAAAAGCAGGTGTATATGAAGCTGTAATGACTGCAAATGCACAAAACGGTAGCACAAGAGTAAATTTAGATGTCAGGGCAGATGAAGGAATAATAGTAAAAAAAGCTTCAAAAGGATTTACAGAATATGTAGAGCAAACAGGGGAGCTACCTTTCCCTGTGCCAGTATAAAGGAGTGAAATAAAGGAGTAAACGATATGTATCAGACTTTGTAAACAAAACTTATGTATCAGGAGACTTGATTTCAATAGAAGGCTATAAACCAGACTTTATAGCAGGTTATGAGATAGAAGAATATGACTTAAGTTTAGAAGCGGGAAGAAATGCAAAAGGTACAATGAGATTAAATTACATTGGAACAAAATATAAAGTTATATTAAAAACCACTCCTTTATTCCAAGCACAATTAACAGAATTTTATTCCCACATACCAAGAAGAGCAATAAGCGTTACATTTTTCAATCCTTATACGGGAGAGAGCAAAACAATAAGTGCATATAGAGGAGATAGAAAAGTATCAATGTTATTTGACATAGATTGTGTAGGAAAACTATATGACGCAGTAAGTCAATCATTAATAGAATTGTAGGTGTGAAAAAGGGCAAGTAATGAATTTAAACAGGAATGCAAAGCAGACGTTCAAAATTTAAAATATGCAACAATAAATATAAAAGGAACTGCAACTAATATAACAGAAAATAATGACTTACAAGAATTTGAAATTAACTCCAACTGTTATGTAAACGACAGATTTATTGGAACTGCTGTCGCTAAAAAGGCAACAGTTAAGCTATTAGATGATGGTAACTATTCACTAGAAAATAAAGATATAAATATAAAAACAGGAATAGAAATAAACAATGCAAAAGAATATCAAAAATTAGGAACATATACTATTCCAAAACCAGACACAGAAGAAGTATCAGGAAATACAAGTTTCACAGGGTATGACTACATGAAAAAATTTGACACTCAATATGTAGATAGTAATACATACCCTATAAGACTAGACACTTGTTTAGAAAATTTATGCAGTCAAGTTGGTTTAACACTAGGGAATAAAAATTTTCCTAATAATAGTTATATGTTAAAAGGAAATCCTTTTACTAATAAAGAAACTAGAAAAACAGTATTAAGTAACCTAGTTCAATTAGCAGGAGGATTTGCAGAAATAGATGTAGAGGATGGTAAACTTTATGTAAGAAATCTTGATGTAAGTGGAGAAGCAGTAGAAACTATTGACGGAAATAATTATGACGAATTTAAACCCAACAATGTATTTGGACCAGTAAACTCTGTAAGAATACAAATGAATAGTGGTGTAGATGGAGAAGAAACAATAAAAGAAGCAGAAGGAGTGACAGACGAGAATAGATGTCAGATAACAATAGCAGATAATTATTATTTAACATCAGCAGAAGAACGAGAAGCGGTTATAAACGGCATTTTCAACGCATTGAATGGCCTTACATATCTTCCGATAGAATTAAGCTACTATGGCTACCCTTGGCTCAAACTAGGGGATAAGATAAAAGTAAAAGACAAGAATGATAAAGAATATATAACTTATGTTATGGAACACACTTTAAAATATAACGGAGCATATTCTGGAATAATTAAGGCAATTGCATTAACTAAAACACAACAAGCATATAAAGAAGTTTTGTCTTTAAAAGATTGGAGAAGAAACACAGAATTAGCAGTTGATAAAATAAACGGAAAGATGACAGCTGTAATTGAAGAGCAGTCAGAACAAAGTGAGAAGCTAACCAAAGTAGAGCAAGACGTAAATGGAATAACCAGTAAAGTATCATCAGTAGAGCAATCAGTAGAGAACATAACAAAAATAGAAGGTACAGCAGAAGGAAAGAACATATATATAGATGATGCATCTGCGGAACCATTAATAGATATAATGCTAGAGGGCGAGAGCCAACAGGGAGCAAGCCCTAGCCCAGATAATCTAAGCAAAATAGAGAATTTGGAGGGAAAGAACAAAGTTAAAGAAATAAATTGGAAACAGATGCCAAGTATATCAACAGGAGCAACTATAACAAATGTAAACGGATATGGAACAGATTATATTGACGTTGATAATACAAAACAATACATTTTTAGTTATCTTGGAACATCAGGTTCTAGATATATTGTATATTATGATAAAGACAAAAACTTTTTAGGATATGATACTGAAATACAAATAAATAACTTTGCAAAATGGAATGAAACAGGATATGTACGTTTAAGAGTAGATTGTCCTCAAGGTTCTGTAACAGCCTTTCAGTTAGAAGAAGGAACAGTAGCAACAGGTTACGTACCATATAATTCTCTAGAAATAAAAGATGTAGGAAAGAATCTATATGCAGGAAATGAAATAACAATAAATGGCACATATTCTTCAAATACATTTGTTAATTTAGGCTCAAGATATTTAAGTGAGGGAACTTATACTATTAGTTTGACTAATAGTTTACCAAACAATAGTTATATATATTTAGGCGCGAATGGTTCAATAGCAACGGCTATAAGGAACAAAGCAACTTTTACATCAACAGAAGAACAAAATGTTCCAATGCGACTAGTTGTTAAAGCTGGAACATATAGCAACTTTACTACGAAGATAATGATAGAAAAAGGCATGGTCGTAACAGACTACGAACCCCACCAACAACAAACAGAATACTTCCCATTATCAGAAGGACAAAAGCTATACAAAAACTCTTATTTGGTAGATGATGGAATACATCATAGTAGGAAACAAGTTGTGCTGGATGGGACAGAAACAGGTTGGTATACGCTAGCAAACCAAACTGGTACAAACACCTCATATTTCTGTATACCTAAAAGTGATATGAAAAAGGCGAGCACATTAATTTGTGATAAATTTATTAATCGAAACGTTTGGAATACTGATGAAGAAGGCATTCAAAGTATTATAGATAATCTTATAAGATTAAGAATCAATACTAGCAGAGCAAGCACGGTTGCAGAGTTAAAAACTTGGCTATCAAACAACCCTATCAGAGTAGAATACGAGCTAGCCGAAGAAGAAATAGTACCTTACACAGAAACACAGCAAGAAGCGTGGGAGAAATTAAGGCATTTTACATTATTTAGAGGTATTAATAATATAACAAGTACAGCAAATGCGAAAATCACATATGTTAGAGATAATGGTTTAAGTGACACATACGAAACCAAGCGAAACATTAGAGAAAATTACTACACAAAAAGTGAAACAGACTCGCAAATAAGTCAAACAGCAGACTCAATCAAAGAGTCAGTCAAAGAAATAAACGAACAAACACAAGAAAAGCTTGCAACATTGGAGCTAGCAAATCAAAGTTTAGAGTTCGCAACTAAAAGAACCGGTGGAAACAATTTAGTTAGAAATAGTGCAATGATTAATGATAATAATTTCTGGCTAGCACACGCTAAATATCCATATCAAGAGTCAGATACACCACCTGACAGTCCTACTGAAGGAGCATACTGGTATTGTACTGCTAATAGTGGAAGTTACATGGAAAATCAAATGTATGTGTACAACAGTGGTTGGCAAGTATCAGAACTGTCAAGAAAATCATTGTTAAGTGCTCAAAACTACTTCGCATATACAACTTCTAACGAATATTGGGCAAACGGTAAAAATGCTAATGAAAATACACTGAGTGGACGAGTTATTAAGCTTGATGGAAGACAAGACTATACAGTATCACATATATTCAATATTACAGAACCTATTACGCTAAATCAAAACGAAAACGAACTGGCAATATCATATTTTATCAAAAACAGTATAGTACAAGGAAATGTCTGCGTAGGACTAATGTTCCTTAATGAGGCAGATTTTACGGAGGTAGAAAAACCTTACTCATTGTATGAGCCTGGTATTATACTGACACCAGACGATTTGAAAGATTTAACTAAAATAGAGCAAATAATAGAAATACCTAAGAAATCAGATTTTATACCTGTAGTTGTAAGTAACACAGCACCTACAGATACAAGCAAGAATTGGTTAGATACAACGATATACTTACCTAAAAAATATAACTCGCAAACATCACAGTGGGAAATATTAGATACAAAAATGTCATTATATAATGAGAGTTCAAGAGAAGTTTGGACTTATAGATATTTCTACGGATTCTATTATCAAACACCAATAATATACGATACAGCAGAAATCAAGAGTTGTTATGTGGCATTAACATTTTATCCTGCATTCGCAGTTTATACAGGAAATGTAGAGCCTACACCTTACAAAGGGTTATATTGGAATAATAAAACAACAAATTTAGTTAAGAGAGCAAAATATAATGATACTACTTTTGTAGAGTGGGAAACACTTGATATTCCAAGTAGTTTATTGCCAACTGGTGCTAGTTTAGGTGTTGAACTATTTGATTACATAGTACCGATTAAAGGATTCGTTGAAATTGCTGATTTAAAACTTGAATATAACACTATGTGTACTCAGTGGACTCAATTCCCTGGGGAAGTTTATGGCAAGAATTATAAAATGGACGAAAAAGGATTTTGGATTCAAGCAAATCAAAACACTATGTTTATAGATGAGGACGAAATCCTGGCGACATATAAAGGAATAAATATATTCCAAATTAATAAAGACTTAGCATATTTCTACAAAATACAAGCAACCGAGAGTATAGAAATAGGAAATTATTTATTGAAAACTCAACAAATTAATTCAAAGAATATGCTGTTACTTTATTAGAAAGGAGAGCATATGGCAGTATCAAGTAATATATCAATAACACAAAACTCACAGAATATAGCAAACAATAAAACTAATATAACTGTTAGAGTACAAGTAACAACAACAGGAGGCTCGTATAATGGATATTCTAAACCAGGTACTTGCACAATAGACGGAACAACATACGATTTTAGTCATAATATACCTCAAAATTCAACTACAACAATTTTTGAGAAAACATTAGATGTAACACACAATAATCAAGGAGAGAAAACCGTTTATGCTAGTTTCTCGTTTCAAACAGGTATGTCAGCAGGAACAATAACTGGGTCAACATCCAAAAAATTAACGACAATTCCTAGAACTTCCGAAGTAAGTTTAAGTAAAAAGAATTTCAACATTGGCGAAACTATAACAATATATACTAACCGCAAAAGTGCTAGTTTCACGCATACAGCAGTTATCAAATTCAATGGACAAACAGTTAGAACACAAACAGGGATAGATGCTTCATATAGTTGGAATACAAATGAATTATTTGCTAAAATTCCAAATCAAAATCAGGCTAATGGTACAGTGGAACTTACAACTTATAGTGGTGGTACTAGAATAGGAACAAGTACAGTCGTTGATTTTACAGGTCATGTAGTAAATAGCGACCCCGTATTTAATAATTTTGATTGCGAAGATACTAATCCAATAACTAAAGCTTTAACTGGAAGTAATCAAAAGTACATACGAAAGTATAGTAATTTAAAGGTAACAATAACAAGTGCAAATAAGATGACTACCAAGAACGGTGCTACACCTAAATATTACAATATTGTGGTTGGCAACAAAATCGAAAAATTAGATTATTCAACATCAGAAATCTCAAAAACTATAAATAATATGGACGACAATACGGTAACAGTTTTTGCTGTCGATAGTAGAGGAAACCAAAAAGACAAAACAAAAGCATTAGATATTGTTGAATATTCCGAAACTGTTTTACAAAGCGTTAAGATTGAAAGAAAAGAAGGTGTAGGGGAAACAGTCTTAATAAGTTTATCTGGCAAATATGCAAATATTAATTTTGGAGCCAAAGCCAACACAGTCAAAAGCATTCAATTTCGAAAAAAGAGCAAGACAGAGACCGAATTTGGAAGTTGGGTTGAAATAAAGCAATTGGTTACAATAAACACTGAAAACGGCACATTTAGCTGTGACTCAAAAGAAATTACAGGACAAACCTTCACTTTAGGTACAGAGTATGACATAGAAGTTCAAGTTAAAGATGAATTGAGTTCAGACACAGAACCAGTATCTCTTAATAGTGGAAAAGTGCTACTTTCAGCACTAAAGAATAAAGGAATTAGCGTTGGGGGAATTTATGACGAAAATTTAGGAGGACCATTACAACTAGACAACAAGAACGTTATAAATTGGATTAATAGTAAACAGGATAAACAAAAACATATTCTAAAAGCTATTCTTGATACTGATAATACAACGATAACATCTTCTAAAGACTACGACTCTGTATTAGTATCTCTAAAACAATACATTAAGATGGGAAACAAATTAAGTTTTAGTAATGGAAAAATCGTTATTGGTTCGGGTGTAAATTATATTAGAATATCTGCTCAAGTTATGATGTCATATATTCCAAGTTCTTTAAGAACAATGGGATTAGCAGTTTATATAACGAATAGTCAAGTTTATACAAATTATGGAATCAGAACTTCATCGGATTTTCTAACATATAATGCACCAGGAATGATATTCCCTGCTAAAGCAGGAGACACAGTATCAGTTCACGTATATATTGAACCATCAGGAACAAGTGTCAAGCTAAGAAAATACTCACAAAGCACTTTCCTACAAGTTGAAGTAATAGAGTAGGAGGTGAGAAGATGCAAGATAATATAATAATGTTATTTCTAGGTTTTATTACAACTATGATTCCGATTTTTACTGTAATTGTAAAGCTCAATAATACAATAACAAAATTGAATATAACAATTCAAGTTCTTTCGGATCAGATGCACAAAGGTCAAGAAGATAGAACCAAGATACATAATCAGCTTAATAATCATGAAACAAGAATATCAATTTTAGAAAATGAAAGGAGGGAAAGATAAATGGATTTATCAGTATTAACACAATATTTAAGTATAGTAGTTGTTGGAATATGCCTTTGTGTAGGTTTTGTTATAAAAAATAGTCTTGATTTTATACCAAACAAGTACATACCATTAATCATGCTAATATTAGGTTTAGCAATTAATGTATTAATGAACCTAAATGGGATAAATGCAGAAGTAATACTAACGGGAATGTTTAGTGGACTAGCTTCTACAGGTCTATACGAAATGTTTAAAAATTTAATATACAAGGAGGGAAAATAATGGAAATAATAGAAAATAATTTTAAGTTTGGTACAATGGACATAAGAAATACAACAGAACAAATTGTATGCCACCATAGTGGAGTAACTGTTTTACAAAGTGTAGAAGTAATACATAATTATCATAAAAATACAAAAGGTTGGGCAGGAATTGGGTATCATTTTTATGTTAGAAAAGATGGTTCTATATATAGAGGACGTCCAGAGAATACAGTAGGTGCACATGCGGTAGGAGCAAACTACAATTCAATAGGTATTTGTTTTGAAGGAAACTTTTCAAAGGAAAAGATGTCAGAGGAACAATTGAATGCTGGTAAAGAGTTAATTGCATATTTAAAAGAAAAGTATAATATATCTAAAATAGTAGGGCATAAGAATGTAGATACTTCTGAATGTCCGGGCAATAATTTTCCAATGGATGAATTAAGAGAAAATGGTTCATATAATATAGAAGATGACAGTAATGAAAATGTTGTGAAAGAATTGCAAAAGGCTCTTAATAAAGATAATAACAGCGGACTAGATATAGATGGAATAATAGGACCGCTAACAACAAGAGCAATAAACAATAATATGGTAAGAAACTTTAGTGTTAGTGAATTTGCTAGATGGGTTCAAGAAAGACTAATTGCAAAAGGATATAGTCTAAATGAATTTGGAGTGGATGGTAAATATGGAGGCGAAACAGAAGGAAAAGTAAAAGAACATCAACAAAAAACAGGAATAGATGTTGATGGAATTGTAGGAATAAACGCAGTTAATAAATTGTTATAAAAATAAAAAACCCTCAATTAAATTATTTAAATTGAGGGTTTTGACTTAAACATTTTTTATATTTCTTTTTTTAAATACATAACAAGAAATAAATATCATTATTAAAAAATATGATAAACATACTAATATAGAGAACCTTAGATTTATTGGTTCAAAACTAGGCAATCCACCAAATAAATAAGAAGTCAAATCCCAGTTAGGTGTTACAAAATACAAAGGAGCTTTTATATCTTTTAATAAAGCATGAGCTATTAATTGGTTAATAATAGAAGATACCATGTATCCTAGCAATGGTAATGCTATGGCTAAAGCTGAATTGGTAAACAATGTGCTAATAGTAAATGCTAAAGTAATAAGCAACAAAAACATAGGTGATTTTGCACAAATGTTTATAATTAAATATTTTATAATGCTCATTGTTTCTATATTATGTGTATTGTAATTGTATATAACAGCAGGAACATTTAAGCTACCAAAACCTTGAATTATACCGCCTACTAACAGCTGACTGATGAATATAAAAACAATAAATAATATAAACATACATAAACAAGTTAAAAACTTAGCTAGTAATATTTTTAGTCTACTATAAGGGCGAAT
>ERZ779865.2586-NODE-2586-length-11226-cov-4.951213_pt1 | contig 11226 bp, 13 predicted proteins | sample MGYA00433088_ERZ779865 | MGnify/ENA primary metagenome ERZ779865 (study PRJEB29588, sample SAMEA2151703) | human gut metagenome | biome: human gut; feature: human-associated habitat; material: faeces | place: Denmark | collected 2008/2010 ... | reverse complement strand
GGACAAGCTGCTGCGGAAGATCGGTCTGTCCGGCAGAAGCATTGTACCGATGCTGATTGGATTTGGCTGTACCGTTCCGGCAATTATGGCATCGATTTGACCCTGTATGACGTTTCTGGAGGTGTGCCATGGCGGACGTTATCATCGCAGACAGCAAGCTGACGCCACATGCGAGCGTATCGCAGGTGACGTTGGATTGGGCTTGCGGCACCGACGAAAACGACTTCGAACTGACCATCGACGATCCGGATGCGCCAGAAATCGAACGTGGCTGGTATTTCTGGCTTGACGGCAGTGACGTGGGCGGCCGGATCATCGACCGTCGTGTGACTGTTTCCGGTGGCGTGTCCACGGCCACGTGGATCGGCCAATCGTGGACTGGCATGTTGGCGGCGAAGATATTGCAGCCGGACGCGAATCAGGATTACCTGACCGTCTCCGGCAAGCTGCCTGACATCCTCAAAAACCTCTTGAAGCGCATCGGTTTGGATTCGGTGTTCACCGTCGATTCCTCCGATGCCTCCACTTTGTCGAATTGGATGTTCCAGAATCCACGCTACGTGGACGCCTACACAGGCTTCCGCAATCTGCTCGCATCCTGCGGCAGACGCCTCGACTTCCAAGCCAAGGATAATCACATCCTGCTTGGCATCACGCCGGTCGGCATCATCGACAACACGATCGATTCCGACTTGGTGGATTTCAAGGCCGAAACCAACCGTCGCGCGCCGAATCATCTCATCGGCCTTGGCTCGCAGGAGCTCAAGAACCGTCTGGTGGTCAATTATTTCGCCGACGCGACCGGCGTGGTGAGTCAGACGCAGACGCTCGTTGGAGCCGATGAAGTATGCGCCACATACGACTATTCCAACGCGGATTTGGGCACGCTGCAATCCGAGACGAAGAAGCATCTGCAGGAATTGCAGACCGGTGGTTCGGTCGAGGTGACGTTGTCCGATGAGGTCGGAGACGGTCTGCGCGTGGATGACAAGATTGTTGCGACGGATCAGACTTCCGGCGTCAACGTCACCGCCGTGGTGACGAAGCGAATCGTGAAAATCGATTCCGGGATTTTGACTTCGACTTTCGAGGTCGGACTGCCGGTGCAGTCGGCGAACGCTAACTATTCCGGTTCTTCCTCTTCGTCTTCGGGTTCGGCTGGCGGCGTGTCTTTGACGGCTGGCCGTGGCCTGTCGATTTCAGGCGGCACGATCAACGCGGAGGTCGCTTCCGAGGATTTGGATGCCGTCAGGCAGGTCGCCGAGTCGGCGGACAGGACGGCTTCCGGTTTCGCGGCGCAGATCGGCAAGGCGAATCAGACCGCCGAGGATGCGAGGAACGTCGCCGATGTGGCCAAGACCGTGGCCGATAGTACCAAGTCGGGCATGATGACCGATGGCGAGCGGTCGAAGCTCGCTTCGGTCGAACGGGGCGCGAACGCCTACACTCTGCCGGAGGCGTCCACGGACGTGTTGGGTGGCGTGAGGGTGGATGGTTCCTCGATCGTGAGTGTGGATGGTGTCATCAGCGCGCATGTCGGCGACGGCGGTTCCGGGAAGGCCGTGTTCCCGGTCGGCTATGTGGTGATGAACACGACTGGTGTTGACCCTTCCGTGGATTTCGGCGGGACTTGGCGGCAGTTGCCTTCGCTTGGTTGTTTTACGTTTGAAAGGATTGGATAGTGAAATCTGACGGTTACTCGAAGTACGTGTGCGACAAGTGCGGCAAGACCGCTTATGTCGCAGCTGGCGATACGGAGGCGCGGGAATGGTTCACCGTGCGCCGCTATTCGGCTGGCAAGGCAACCCGCATCGCGGATGATGTGACGCCCGACATTTACGAATTGTGCTCCAAATGCAATACGTCTTTCATGACGTTCATGCAGAAGGACGATGAAGCGTTTGAAGCATGGTTGAAGGAGGTTGAACAGTGACCATCGAACTGGTTGACGGCAAGGCCGGAGTTGCACACATCTCAAGCGAGGACAAGGCGATCATCCATCAGGCCAAGTTCTCGAAGTCCGACGTGGTGTACGACTGGGGCGACGCGTTCAAATGCTCTATGAGTTCGTCCAACAGGGCGACGATCGGCACCGGCTGCGCGTCGATACAAGGCTTGGACTGGCATATCACGTCGGCGGAATCGGTGACGATCTCCAACGGGTCGCAGGGCATGAAACGCAATGACATCATCTGCGCACACTACCATCGAGATTCCAAGACCGGTAATGAGAATGTGGCATTGACCGTGTTGAAGGGTTCGCCGAATGCGACTGCCGCCGCTGATCCGACCATTCCGTCAGGGAAGATATTGTCCGGCGCGGTTGACGCGTACATGCCTCTCTGGCGTATCCCATTGAATGGCATCACGGTCGGTACGCCGGTGCGCCTGTTCACGCCGAGGGGGGCTTTGTGGGATTCCGTAACCCAGCAATGGAAGCCGCCGTATACGAACGACAGCCTCACTCTGTGTCGGGTCGGACGCATCGTCACGATCAACGGCAACGTCAAGTTCGACGGCAGCGGGCAGCAGAACTACTCGACGGCGAATGAGACCATCCCAGAAGCGTTCCGTCCGCTCGCCGACCAGAGCATCATATCGTTCCCGTCCTGCGGTTTCAGCCTGCTTGTCGAGCGTGACGGGAAGGTGCAGATGCTTGGCGACCCGAAATCCGCTTACTCCACGGCGTACGGCTGTTGGATGGCGGCCTAGACGAATTCCACACCATCGGGCACCGGAATAATCCTCGGGAAGCATTGGACGATATCGGACGAACCAACGCCTCCGATAAGCGTCACCGACCCGTTAGTGTTCCAGTTCGCCTGTTTGCCGTACGTGGTGCCGTGCACGTTCGCGACGCACCCCAAACCGACCGTTTTAGAGGGTTTCACGCCCGATTTGAATATCCAGACAGTGAAGTTGCCGACGTTCACGGTGCTTCGGAACGAAGACAGGTCCACGAAAATCAAACCATCCCTGACCGTGATGGTGTTCGAAGCGCCATAAGCAAACGGAACGAACGAGCCGGTGGACTGCCATTGCAATTGGCACGTCTGGGTTACGGAAAGCTAGCGGATTGGGTATGTGACGGTTCCGGCACACTGTTGGCTACTGCCTGTCGAACCGAAGTTAGCAATTCGGATGACACCGTTCACTTGAACAATCAACATTCGCGCGGTCTGACCGTTGGACACGCAGCACATGCCGTTGACTTCAACCGGAGGCCAATACTCTCGCGGCAGAACGTACTTGCACTGTTTCGCATCCCAACTGCCAGCACCAATCGTGCCGCTGAACTTCACGAATATCAACGTTCCGGTTTTGATGACGGTGAACCCTTCGCCGTCGTACAGGGTTACGGAAAGCTATCAGCATGTCAATATGAGCCGCTGCCAAGCCTTCTGCATATCCCTGAGCACGCTCAGATCAGGCTTCAAATAATATCTGGCCGTGGTTTGGATGTCGGAGTGTCCGAGTTGTCGTGCGACCGCTGAGATATCGGCTCCCGCAGCGATTGCCAGAGTGCCGAAGGTGTGCCTGAGGTTCCTTGGCGGCACGCAGGGGAGTTTCATGCGTTGGCACCATGACGTGTAATGAGCTGCCACCTGGTTGGCGTTCAGATCGCCGACCAGCCTGCCGGTTCTGCCGTGGCGCAATTGCGCGAGCCGTTTGACTGCGAACCGTGGTAGTGCGACCGTCCGTCGGCTCTGGTCGGTCTTCGGGTCGGTGACCGTTTCATGTCCAGCGACCCATTGCACTGACCTTTTGACGGTCACGATTCCCCGGCGTAAATCCAAGTCGGCCCATTCAATGCCGACGGACTCGCATCGGCGCAGTCCCGCGCAGACGGAGACCAATAACCAGGCTTCCAACGCGTGACCGTAGAAGCCTTTCAACAGTCTGCGTACTTCCGGCGCCGATAACACTTGCGGCTCGTAATGTCGCAGATGGGGGAGGCGGATTTCACGTCTGGTCACGTCATTGTCCGTCATGCCGCGTTTGAACGCGAGTCTCAATATCGAGCGGAACACCGCCCACGCCTTACGTGCCGCACCAGCCTTAGCGAAGGAGTCCAACCATGATTCGATGTCCGCCACCGTGATTGAGTCGATGTCCTTTCCTCTCCATCGCGGGAGTATGTGACATGCGAGGGCGCTTTCGTAACCGACCTTGGTGCATTCGCGGAGTTTTACGCATGATGGTCTCCAAACGGTGTCTGCGAACGTGTCGAACAGCATTGGTTCCTTCCTGTTTTTCCTGATTTAATCCCACACGTTGGCGTGTTGTCGTTGGTTGGTGGCGTGTGTGGGTTTTCTCATTGTTTTTGTATCTCTGTTTTAGGAGGTTGTTTTGACTCAGATCAAGTTTGATTTCGGCCATCCGAGTGCGGATGGTATCGCTGACTTGGCGGGTGAGACGGTTCATGTCGTTCCGACGAGCTGTTTCAACAGCGGCAAGCGCATCGTGGTGCGCGACTCGTTCGAGGTGAGACTGGACGAGCATGGCACAGCGACCGTTACGGCGCCGCCGACCGATAACACGTTCGCCTACGAGGTGACCGTCGGCGACCGCGCCGATTCCTGGCGGTTCATTCGCGTCGTGCAGGTGCCTGATTCGGCCAACGTGTTGGACTTCGCTGATTTGGTCGAAGTGGATTCTGACACGTTGACCCCCAGACAGACCGGCAATCCGTTGGCCGACATCGATCAGTCCGATGTGGATTGGGCTGTGTCCGCGATCAATGCCTGAGTTTTTAGAGGAGGTTTGTTTTGGCTAATCCTGATAAGTTTTTGCGCCTGCGTGACTACGCCCGTTTGGAGCGTGCGCAGAAGAATGGTGCCGTGGACGGCACCAAGTTCGCCTACGACAGTGCGAAACACGTCGTGTCGAACGTCCGCGAGTATTTCGACGCGCATCGCGACGGGCGCACGTATGGCGTGCGTTTCCCGCTCTACTCGTTTTCCAATTCGCCGGACGGCGTGAAGGTCGGCGACAATGCCGGTCTGACCGTCGTGCCAAGCTCGAATTATCGTGCCGGACGTGACGATTACGCAGGATTGAGCGCGTTCCGCGTGTTCGACGCTAACGTGGCCGTGTCCGATGATGGCACGCCGATCGTGAAGGCCATCAAGGGCTTGGCTGGCAATTACGCGAAGGACGGGTCCAACGGCGACGTGTTCGTCATCACCACTCCCGGCTTCTACCGGTTCGAGTTCGACACGAACCATTGCACCATCTGGTATTCGGACACCCAGTACGACGGCTATTCGCCGATGCCGGGCGCGCTGCTGCCGGACGGTTCGCTCCGCCCGTGCATGGCGTACGCGAAATACCCGCTGTCCAATTACGGCGGCAAGGCCGCGTCCGTCTCGGGTCAGATTCCGGCCTCCATGAGCGAACAAGGCTCCGTGGCCGTACCCACCAGCAAAGGCAAGGGCTACAGTGGAAAGACCTCAGCCGACACGTTCTACATGCAGCTCATGCACATGCTCAAATACGCGGCCAAGGACATCGAACGCCACTTGGGCGGCGACTTCAACGGTTCCGCTCAGGTCAACGTCAGCAAGGCCGAAACCAACGTCACCCGCGCGCTGGTCAAGGCCACTGACGCGGCAAGCATCGACCTCGGCTCCTACGTGAGCGTCGGCACCGGCACCGACCGTGGAGACAATAAGACCGGCGAGGCGGCGGCATACCGCAAGGTCATTTCCAAGACCGTCGTGGACTCGGCAACCACCGCGATCAACGTGTCCGGCGCGGCCTTCACGACCACGACGGCCATGCATGTCACCCAGATGCCGTACCTGACCGGTTCGACGGATGGCGTGCTCGGCAACGACGGCATCCCCCGCGAGGATGTGTCCAAGACCCATCAGCCGATCAAGTTGCAGGGCATCGAACTGTTCGCCGGAGTCTACGAGACCGAGGGCGACATCATTCTGAAGAACGTGAAGGATTCGGACACTTCCGGCCATACAGAAGTGTGGAAGGTGTTCGACACCACCAAGGCGAGCGGCACCGCCATCACCGCCGACTACGTGCATGTGGGCGACTATCCAGCCGCCAACGACAAGACCGACAACCAGTGGCAGTGGCAGACCGACTTCACCGAAAAGCACGGATTCCTACTGCCTACCGGCGTGGGTGCGACAAGCACCAGCGGCCTGACCGACGCTCTGATTATCAACCCGATCAGCGCTCCGGGACTGCACGAATTGCTGCGCGGTGGCGGTCTCTGGGACGGTTCGCGCTGCGGGTTGTTCTGCGCGGACGGCGGGAGCGGCCTCGCTCGGGGCGCAGCGCTCCACCCGGGCGTAATCCAGCGCTAAGCGCGGCAGCTGGTTCTGCTCGCAGTCGTCCAGCTCTTCCTCCAGATAGGCGCGGTAATTGAACAGGTTATCGCTGGTTTTAAAGCGATGGTAGGCCGCCGCCACCACCTTTTCCTCGTACTGGTCGAACAGTTCCAGCACCTCCTGCGGGGTGCGGTTATGGGTCAGGCGGTCGATATAATGCCCGATGGAAGCGTTGAGGGCGCGCAGGGACTTGTTCAAAGTTTCAAGGTCTGCCGCCACCTCCCGCAGCACGTTCTCGTAGGGGCTTTTTTCCTGCCCGATGCTGCCCAGCAGCTGCCACGCCTTGTACAGCTTGCCGGTGTAGGTGACCACGCGGGGGTTCAGGATTTCTTCCAGCGCGTCCAGCAGCGGGGTGACCTCCGGCATAAAGGCAAAGGTGGGCTCGCTCTCATAACTGCCGGGCTGCTCCTCCAGCCAGCCGGTGCGGCGCAGACGCAGCAAAAAGCCCACCGCCAGCGTGTGGGGGTCGCGGGTGGGCTGCTCGTCCTCGTCACCCGCGCCATCGGCGTCCAGCGCCAGCGGCTTTGCCAGCGCGGCAAAATAATCCTCGGCGCGGGAGACGGCTTCGGCGCGGGAAATGCTGTAATCTGCCGTATGGCGGCACTCTTCCCAGAGCAGCAGCAAAAGCTCTGCATAAAACGCCCGGTTGGGCCCCGCCAGCGGGCGGAACAGCCGTGGGCTGACCAGTTCAAACAGCTGCATGGAAACGTCCTTTCTGTGTGAGTTCGATACCCTTTTATTGTACCACAGCGGGCGGGGTTTGTCACAAAAAGGCGCAAAAAAGCCCCGGAGGGCGGCCGGGGTGCAGCCGTTCTCCGGGGAACATTCTTACAATTCAGGTATTGGGTTCATTGGTCGCATCAAGAGTGAGCACATAGCAGTAGGTGCCGTCCTTCAGCTTTTTGGCAGAGACGCCGACACCCTTGATCTTGAATTTTTTCGCCTGGCTAATGTAATCTGCGTTCAGCCCCTCAAGGCTGCCGGAAAGGATAGCATTGACCTGCTCCGCTTTCAGGGTCGTCACCGAATAACGGTAGCCGTTCCCTGTCGGGGTGCGCTCTCCGCCGAAGGGAACGAGCGTGACAATAGAATGGTAGTAGTTATTTTTTATTTTTTCCTCTTTATTGCGGAAACGCAGCATCGGCGTATCAATTTCACCCTCGTCCTTGCCGATCGGCAGCACGCCGTCCTCGCCGATCCTATCCAGCGTTGCCTTGTTGAAGGCAGCGGCTTCCTCGGTCAGCTGAACTTCCTCTGCCTTTACTCCAAGAGCCTTGGCGTAGGCTTCAGTAGCCTTCTGTGCCAGCTGATCGGAAAGATCCACATTCGTCTGACCATCGCAGCCCGTCAGCATTGCAAGTGCCAGAACGCCCGCCAGAAGCAGCGTCACAAGACGTTTGATTTTTTTCATAATACATCCTCCAAACAAAATATCTTACAGAACCTTTCCGAAATCTAAAGAACCGGAGCGCTTATGTTTATTTTACAACGCCCGCCTTGCCGCGTCAATGTACAGACCACCTATATTTTTCAGCTATTTTTTGAACGGAGCGCAAAAAGCCCCGGAGGGCGGGTGCTCCTCGGGGCGGGGTGGGATTCAGTTCTACGGGGTGGTGTTGGTCAGCTCAAAGCCGATGGCAACATAGGTCTTGCCGCCGATGGTCCGTGCGCCGACACCCAGCGCGGTAAGCTCCAGCGTTATGCCGTTTTCCTTTGCGCCGCCACGCTCCTTGTTCACAGTGCTGAGCAGAACTTGGACATTGAGCCGGTTCGCCGTGATGGTCTGCGCGTTTGCAGCCTGATAGAAAAGCGGCACAAAGGCATCCGGCTTGCTGCTTTTTGTATCATAGCAGAGCTGCACCTGCCGCACCACGGTCGTTTCGTCACCGTCTGTTTTGCAGCGTGCCCTGCCGGTCAGGCTGTCCGCGCCGCTTTTCTCGGTGATGTGGGTGACAGCCAGCGCCCGGATGGCGTCATCGTTTTCAAAGCTCGTCCCGAACGCCTTATTCAGCGCGTCAAGATAGGCGCTTTCCACCTTGGCGTCAAACTCGGGGTTGTCGGAGCCGCTGCCGCCGCAGGCGGTAAGCAGCGCCAGTGCCATGATACCGGCCAGACAAACAGCCGCAAAACGCTTGATCTTTTTCATGCAATGCTCCTTTTACAAAATGCAGGGCGTTCCCGTGCGGAAGCGCGGGGTATTCTGCTTTCATTTTACAGCAGTGCGGCGGCGTTCGTCAATGGCAAGTGTGCCTGTTTTTTGCCGGGATCTTTGGGCAGGGCGCAAAAAAGCCCCGGAGGGCGGGTGCTCTCCGGGGCGGGGTGCAGTTTTAAGAAGGTGCGCTTATTCGCTGACCATAAAGAGGATCAGGGTGTAGTCCTTCTGCTTGGTAACGGTAACGCCGAACTTAGCCGGTTTCGTAACACCAAAATTCTTCAAAATCTGGTTAAGATTGGCCGCGCTGGAATTGACGACATTGACCAGATTCTTTTTATTGACTTCCATAGTGTTCGGGATGCGGATATCCACAGGTGCAATCTTTTTGCCGTTTGCAGCGGACTCAAGTTCAGCCAACAGCTCTTTTTGTGCAGCTACGTAAGCTTCCTTATCCATTGCGATCATGGCATTATGCATCTTGACACCAGCGGGCAGGCACTTAGCGCTGATCGCAGTCAGATCGGCATCCTCAGTCAGCTTCAGATTTGCTGCTTCCTTGCCCCACTCCACAGCCCACGCGGCAACATTCTTTTCCAGTGCGTCATCACGGGTCACAGGGGTGCCGGTGGTGCCGCCGCAAGCGGTGAGCATTGCCAGTGCCATGATACCGGCCAGAAGAACAGCCACAAGACGTTTCATCTTTTTCATGTTAGATTCCTCCAAATAAAAAATTTACAGACTTTATCCGCGCCCCAAAAGCCCGGATAGCTTATGTTTATTTTACAGCATCTCCCTCCCCCGGTCAATGTACAGACTGCCTAGATTTTCCAGTTGTTTTTGAGCAGATACGCCAGCCTGTTGGATACAAAAAAAGCCCCGGAGGGCGGGTGCTCTCCGGGGAAAGAAATGTGTAATTATTCTTTACTTATTTGCCCTTGTGGGCGGGGTTCCTGATCTGGAATGCAACTGCCAGATAGGTCTTATTGCCGTCAGCCTGAACAACTACGCAAACATGGGTCCAAGCGCCATTAGCCTTCACATCCACATTAGCGTCCGGAAGTTCCTTACCGACTTCCTTGGCGATAGCGTCCAGCAAGCCGAGCACAATATTGCCATACTCGTATCTCGTTGTTGCAGTAATGGTCAGGTATTCATCAGTCTTGCCATCCACATGGACATTTGCCATGAATGTTGCGCCCAAAATGCTGAGCTTTGCGTGAGCGATATCCTGATTCAGGATATCCATCGTCTTTTTGCGGAGCGTGTTATCATTCTCGCTTGCGGTCATCACGCCCTGCTTCTTGAGAGAGTCGATCATCTTGTTCTCTTTTGCCGTTGTTTCAGCATTGCTGCCGCCGGAACAGGCGGTGAGCATCACCATAGCCATCACACCTGCCAGCAGCAGGGCTACGAATTTTTTCAGGTTCTTCATAAGGGTATCCCTCCAATCAGCTTGTTTGTGGATATGTTTCTTTTTTCTCGAAAGGCTTTCGCAACCATCGTTGCCTTTCTGCCCTGATTATATCCGACAGGTGACGGTTTTGTCAATCGGGAATATCGCTAAACTTCCCGAAACAGTTTCGTTAAAAAGGATGAAAATAAGCGGGATTTGTTGCAGTTTTGGTATATTCTGGAATCAATTCTGTCGACAGTCTACGGAATCTTCTTTTCCCTGCCCCGGCGGCGCGGTTTTGCCGGGTGCGGGGTTACTTAAATTTGGATATATGTTGTGTTGATGGCGTTAACTCCCTCAGACGCGGCTTGCGCCGCGCCAGCTCCCTCTGGGAGGGAGCCTCTGGCGCGCCCGGAAGCTTTGCACTTTAGCCGGAAACTTTGCCGCCATGCCAAAGGCCCCATCCCAGAGGGGGCTGGCATCGAGCGCAGCGAGATGACTGGGGGAGTTCTTTTTCCCTTTATTTTGCCTTTTTACACATTTTCACCACGTTTTGGTGGTAAAATCATGTCCGAATTGAAACGAACTCGGAGGAAGTACCCATGCAACACTGTCCCGCCCGCGCGGCACAGCGGCTGGCGGCGGCAGTTCTGGCGCTGGTTTTGCTGCTGTGCGCCTTTTTGCCCCGTGCCCACGCCGCTGCGCTGAAAGAGAAAAACGGCATCCGGCTGCTCAGCTTCGACACCAGCCACATCCTTTCCATCGGCAACCAGACCTCCGGCAAGTGCAGCCTGTACGCGCTGCGCTACGCCCGCACCATTCTGGACGGCAAGGTGTGCTCCGGCAGCGGGATGTGGTCGAACGGGGCGGTGTGGTCGGCAGCGGGCTACACCGGGTACTCCGGCACCCGCGCCGAGTGCCTGAAAAAGCTGTACAGCGAGCTTTCCGCCGGGCATCCGGTGATCGTGCACCTGAAAAACACCACGGTGAGCGGGGTCAAAAGGCACACGAACCGCACCTCTACTTATGAGTATCACCTGACTTCCTCCGGCTGGAGCGAGGTGAACTACCCCCACATTGCCACCAGCAGCACCTACGGGCACTGGGTATGCGTGGCGGGCATCTCCCCCACCGCCGACCCGGAAAACCTGACCGAGAGCGATTTCTACGCCCTCGACCCCGCCCGGGTAACGGCAAATGGACGGCTTGCCGTCACCCGCCTGCTGGACGGTACCCTGTGGGTGGAAAACTCCCCCCTCAAGGTGCTGGGGTGAAAATATAATATGATAAAACAGAGCGCCTGACACCGCGGTGTCAGGCGCTCT
>ERZ779865.2578-NODE-2578-length-11266-cov-2.162608_pt1 | contig 11266 bp, 8 predicted proteins | sample MGYA00433088_ERZ779865 | MGnify/ENA primary metagenome ERZ779865 (study PRJEB29588, sample SAMEA2151703) | human gut metagenome | biome: human gut; feature: human-associated habitat; material: faeces | place: Denmark | collected 2008/2010 ... | reverse complement strand
ATCAAAAGAACAAATTTCAAACCTGATTTTGCCCCTTGGCGGATACAAAAAAGAAGAAATAAGGAAAATCAACGGCAATATGACCGGCGATATCGCGGTTGTTGTCAGAGAGGGCACTATTTATCAGACATCAAAGTTTGTCCTTGACGAAAACGACGGAGGAACAAATGGCTTTTATGTCCGTTATATGGGTTTTCCAGACGAGGACGTTCATATAAACGGAGGTTTCGAGCTTTCCAATTGGAAAGAGGGCGCGGACGGAATCTGGTATATGGACGGTGTCAAAACCAGCCAGATCAGAGATATGTACGTCGACGGAGTAAGAGCGATTTTGGCGAGAGAACCGAACGGCAACGCATATCATCGGATTTCGGAATGGGATCAGACGAACCAAAAGATCACCGTTAAGACGGAGGATTTAAAAGGCGCGAAAGAGAATTTTGAAACGTCGCTATATATGGAATGGTCGCAGCCTGTCCTGCAGACGGAAAGCATCTCGCAGTACGGCGCGAAAGCGATTTTGAATTTTGCCGATTGGGAAGGTTATTTTCTCTTTAACAGAGGGTATCACGAGTATCAGATCAGCAATTCGTTGAACGTTGTTTTCCAGAACGCCAAAGAATTTCTCGACGCGCCGGGCGAATTTTATTACAGCAAGGCGGAAACGCGTCTTTACTATATGCCGCGCGCAAACGAGGATATGAAAAAATCCCGAATAGCTATTCCGAATACCAACAGCATTTTCGAAGTCGCAGGTTCGGACAGGGTGACGCGCGCGCAAAATATTATCATCGAGGGCTTTACCGTTGAAAATACCGGGTGGTTCGGTTTTTCGAAATACGGGTATATGGAGGACCAGGCAAACCATTACGGCATAAGCAGACTCGATGCCAAATACATGGCTTATGACGTTTTGCCCGGTGCGATACAGATTAAAAACGCCGAAAAAATTTATATCAAAAACTGCAATTTCACCAACCTCGGGGCGACGGGAGTCAACTTCTATTCCGCTTTCGGCAATGGGTCCGTCGAGGGCTGTACGTTTACCGATATAGGCGCGACGGCGGTGATGATCGCTCCCCATATCACCGGAGTTATTCAAGATCAGAATTTGTATAACCCCACCGATCAGTCGGTTACCGTACACGATATAGATATAGTCAACAATTATATCGCGTGGACGGGTATGAATTTTCATCGGAGTTGCGGCATTACGAATGTTTTAGGTTATAATATCAATATTTGTCACAATGAGGTAAAGTTTTCCAATAATATAGGCATTCATAACGGTTGGGGTTGGACTTTGGACGAAACGGTGGTAAAAAACAACGCTATCAAATATAACGATGTTTCCGTTATCGGAATGAACGGTTCGGACTCGGGCGCGATTTATACGCTCAGCTATCAGCCGGGTACGGTTATAGAAGAAAATTATATTCACGAGATTAATATCGGCTTTAACGGTCACGACGGCAATACCTCTCCGGCTTACGGACTGTATATCGACGAAGGGTCCAATCATGTTAAAATTTGTGATAATCAGCTTGCTTACGCCAGAGAAAACGTTTTGCTTATTTATTACCATACGCTTGGCACCGCATTCGAAGCGGAGGGCAATAAGGGACTTCTTCTGGGCGACGAGCTTGACGGCGAAATAGTTGCGGCGGCAGGACTTGAAAGCGGATATAAAGGTGCGGCGGAATACGTTGCAAACGATAAAAAAAGCGCGGCGGATTATTTTTTGGCGGGGCTGTGGACAAATTCGGGCGAAGACGGTAATTACGGCTATAAAGCGGAAGTGAAAAAGGATCTGGTCGTTTACGGCTTGGGCAGAATGAAAATCAACGGAAATACCGACATTCATACCCTTACCGTTTACGACGAAAATAAAAAAGCGGTCGCTTCTTGCACCGTCAATATGAAAAATGGCACTATCGATAAAAATGGATATGTAAACGCTTTGTTCCAAAAGCCGATCACCCTGAAATCCGGAAAGACTTATTATATTGTCAGTAGTGAAAAAAAGGATGGCGACTTGTATTTCGACGCAAATTCCTATATTTATACCGACGACTTTATGCAGGTGGTGGGAATGGTTAAGGGCTCGGATTTCAAAACGGTCAGAAATTTAAATTCCTGTTACGTGGGAATAAATTTGTTAATTGATTAATGCAAAAGGAACGATGCGATGAAAAATTTTTTTGATGAGCAGTATATTCTGGAGGATAACGTTCGCTATAGAAGCATCAGCGCGGAAAATCCGGACGGAGAGAAGGGCAAGGGCGGAATGAGCGATATTCCGCCCGAAGAGAGAAAAACTCATTTTGCAAGAGACCTCGGAAAAGGATTTAAAGTGCACCCCAGTATATGTCTTAAAGCGAGAGAAATCGCAATACTCGCGGATATAAAAAACGGCGGAGTCATCAACCATATTTGGATGACGGTGTCTTCTTTGAATTTAAGAGGACTCATAATACGGTTTTATTGGGACGATTGCTCCGTTCCCTCCGTACAATGTCCTCTCGGCGACTTCTTTTTTCTCGGGTGGGAGCAATATGCGCCCATCAACAGCGCGTTCGTATCCGTCAATCCGAGATTGGGAATGAATTGTTTCTGGCAAATGCCCTTTCGGAGAAATGCGAAAATTACGCTTGAAAATATATCCGACGAGGATATGACGATTTTTTATCAGATAGATTTTCAGGAAAGGCGGCTCGCGGAAAATATAGGATATTTTCACGCGCGGTTTAACAGAACGCCTATTTTACCGAGCAAAGAGGACTACGTTATTCTCGATAAAGTTTGCGGTAAAGGTAAATTGGTCGGTGTGTACTGTGCGTATTCCCCTAAATCCAACGGCTGGTGGGGAGAAGGCGAGGTGAAAATGTTTATAGACGGCGATCGGGATTATCCTTCGTACTGCGGTACGGGAATGGAAGACTATTTTTTGGGCGCATACAATTTCGAGGATATGAAAGAGCATATTTATTCTTCGCATAGTGGAATTTATTCGGGCTTTTACGAAATTCCGTTCGGAGATATATATCATCGGCAGCAACGTTTCGGAATGTACAGACTGCATGTTTACGATCCCGTCTATTTTAGCGAGGACTTAAAAGTAACTTTGCAAAGTCTTGGCTGGATGAGCGGAATGCGTTTTCATCCGCAGAACGACGATATTGCCTCCGTTGCATTCTTCTATTTGGATCGGACTTGCGACACTCCTCCAAAACAATTTACGCACGACGAATTAGAAAACATTTAAAGGAGCGGTTATGAAAAAATATATGCAGGTTGAATATGAAGCGATAAAAAAGCTTATAGACGGTTGCGGCGATCAATATGACGAAACGGTTGATTTTCTTGAAAAAACGAACGGCAGAATCGTATTTATGGGTGTCGGAAAAAGCGCGCACATCGGTGAAAAGTTGGCGTCGACGTTCGCTAGTCTTGGCTTGCCAAGCTTTTTCGTTCATTCGACAGAGGCTATGCACGGCGATCTCGGTATGCTTACGCCAAATGACGTTGCGATCCTGATTTCCAACAGCGGAAGCACGAAGGAAGTCGTTCAAAATATTCTTCCTCTCAGAAGGAATGGGGTAAAAACGGTGGCGTTTACCTCGCGGGGCGATAGTATTCTTGCCGGAGAATGCGACTATCGAATTATTTATCCCGCATTAAAAGAGGCGGACGAACTTAATTTGGCGCCCACCGTTTCCAGCACTCTTACCCTCGTCCTCGGCGACGCGATCGCCTGTGAGCTTTCGGCGCGAAAGAATTTTACAAAAGAAAATTTTTTTGCTTATCATCCTAACGGAGCGTTGGGCGATAAACTTTCGCGCGAGGTGCGTTAATATGGCTGAAATTACGGTAATAGGTTCCTTTGTAATGGATTCTGTGGCGGTTATGAGCAGATTTCCTATCGACGGAGAAACCGTATCGGGAAACAGCATAGCGTTTTATCCGGGCGGCAAGGGGGCGAATCAGTGCGTTTCGATTGCGCGATTGGGCGGAGACGTCGAAATGTGCGGAATGCTCGGAAAAGACGATAACGGTAAGCGATTTATCGGCATTCTCGAAAAAGAGGGTATTAAACATGATCACGTTTTCTTTTGCGACGTCTCGACTGCGGTCGCGCAAATACAGATAGACGGAAAGGGGGAAAACAGAATTTGCGTAATACCTTCCGCTAATTATAAATTCGGTATGGAAGAAGTCGAAAAAATCGACGGACTTATCAGAAAGACGGAACTGATTGTACTTCAGCTCGAACTTCCTCTCGAAACGGTTTGCGAAATTATACGCAGAGCAAAAAAATACGGTACAATGATTTTACTCAATCCTGCGCCGGCAGTAAAGCTGAACGATGATATTCTGGCCGGAATCGATTATCTGACTCCAAACGAACACGAACTGACAACATTGACCGGGCTTCCCGTAAATTCGCTTGACGAAATCGAGCATGCGTGTAAATTTTTGCATCGCAAAGGGATTAAAAACGTGATAACCACGCTCGGTCCGAGAGGGGCGTTCGTTGTCAACGACCACCTTTGCGAATTGGTCGCCGGCTATAAAGTCAAGGCGGTGGATACGGTCGGTGCCGGAGACAGCTTTAACGGAGCATTAGCGGTTAAAATAACGGAACGCAGTGGATTAAAGGATGCGATACGCTTTGCAAACGCGATGGGAGCGTTGACGGTTCAGATAAAGGGTGCTATTCCATCGTTGCATTACAAAAAAGAGGTAAACGAATTTTTAGAGGAACAAAATTCATGAAATGTAAAATAGGAATCCGTCCGACGATAGACGGGAGAAGATACGGTTACAGAGAAGGTATGGAAGAGCAAACTATGCAAATGGCTCTTACTGCCAAAAAAATTATCGAGGAAAACGTTTTTTACAGCGACGGACAGAAAGCGGAATGCGTTATTGCCGATTCGACTATCGGGGGAGAGAGTGAGGCGTGTGCCTGCGCCGACAAATTCAAAAAGGAAAATGTTACTGCGACTCTTACCGTAACGCCCTGTTGGTGTTACGGAGGAGAAGTTATAGATACCGACGTTTCGACTGTAAAAGCCATATGGGGGTTTAACGGTACCGAGCGTCCGGGCGCGGTTTATCTTGCAAGCGCAATGGCGGCTCACGCCCAGAAAGATCTGCCCTGTTTCGCTATTTACGGCAGGGATGTGTGCGGCAAAGACAGCGACGGAGTCACGGACGACGTAAAGACTAAAATTATTTTATTCGCAAAAGCTGCACTCGCGGTTGGACAGATGAGAAATAAATCGTACGTAAATCTCGGCGCGGTTTCTATGGGAATTGCAGGTAGCGCATGTAACGTCGAATTTTTCGAGAAGTACCTCGATATGCGGGTAAGTTGGGTGGATATGGTCGAAATCCTTCGCCGTATGGATTTGGGAATATACGATCATGCCGAATACGAAAAGGCGAGAGAATGGGTGAGGAAAAATTGTCCGATGGGAGACGAAAATAATCCTGCCAGACTTACCGACGCGGAATATTCCGCGCAATGGGATTTTACCGTAAAAATGACTCTGATTATAAGCGATATATTTTACGGTAATCCCGTTTTAAAAGCAATGGGATTCGAGGAGGAATCGCAGGGTAAAAATGCGATTCTCGGCGGATTTCAAGGTCAAAGGCAATGGACGGATTATAAACCGAACGCCGATTTTTGCGAGGCGATTTTGTCCTCGTCTTTCGATTGGAACGGAAAGAGAGAACAAAAAATCCTTGCGACCGAAAACGACGGTTTAAACGGGTTGTCTATGCTTTTTGCGAAATTATTGACGCAGACGTCGAGTATTTTTGCGGATGTCAGAACGTATTGGTCTCCCGAAGCGATTAAGGAAGCGACGGGTTGGACGGCGACCGGCGAGGCCTGCAACGGCATAATTCATCTGATCAACAGCGGCGCGGCGGCTTTGGACGGAACAGGCGCGTGCAGAGATAAGGATAACAACGGCGTAATGAAAAAATGGTTCGATATAAACGATTCCGATATTGAAAATATGCTGATGCGGGTTAAGTGGGCTCCGGCAATGCGGCAATGCTTCCGTGGAGGCGGCTTTTCGTCGCAGTTTTCAACTCAATGCGTCATGCCCGTTACGATGATAAGACTGAATTTGATAGGGAATAAGCCGATTTTGCAAATCGCCGAGGGGTATACCTGCGCTTTGCCCGAAAAAGTAAATAAAATATTGCTCGACAGAACAGATCCGACGTGGCCAAGCACTTGGTTTGCGCCTATTGTAGGTAAGTCCGACAGCGGTTTCAAGGACGTGTATTCGGTCATGTCGAACTGGGGTGCGAATCACGGTGCGTTGGCTTACGGACACATCGGCGCGGAACTGATCACTCTTGCTTCTATGTTGCGTATTCCCGTGCCTTTGCACAACGTAGAGGAAAACAGGATTTTCAGACCTCATTGCTTCGCCGCGTTCGGAACAAAAGACCTGGAAGGAGCGGATTTCAGGGCTTGCGAAAAATACGGACCTCTTTATAAGTAGGCTCAGCCAATAAAAATCTAGTAAAAAAGCAAAAAAATTTTGAAAAAATTTCAAGGTAAAACGTAACTTGAAAAAAGCTAATCAAAATACTGCACTTTTTTTGTTAAATATATTGAATCAGGTGCGAATGTGAAATTCTATAATCCGGCGCAATCGGTAATACATTAGATAAAAAGAATTACGATTTAAATATGACAACGACCGCTGGAGGAAATCTTTCCGTGCGCAACGAAAGGAGGAATATTGGACAACTCCGTCGTGAAAGACAAAGGAACGCTTGCCGAAGAGGATGTCGTTTGCATAACGTCCGATATATGAAACAAAAATCCCCGGAGCATTTGTCTGTAAAAACGGCGTTGGATATTGCGACGATTTGAAGAAAAAACAGGAGTTTTGCGAGTTTTTCGTTAGAGCCTACGAGTCAACATTCCTCAAACGGTGGAGGAGATCGCTCATTGCGTTTATACCAGCTTAGCGCATTATTATGCCGATTGTATCGTAAAACTTGAAACGATTATGGGAAAACGTTATAAAACGGTTAATATTATCGGCGGCGGAAGTAAAAATTAGTATCTGAACAGACTGACAGTGAAATAATCTGGCAATGTGTCAAAGATGCGGCAGAAGATTATTCAAAGGTGAAAGCGGAACAAAAGTCGAAATGGATTGTCCGAAATGCGGTGGCTTTGTTTCCGTAGTGATCGATGAAAATAATATTCATATCGGAGATAAACCGTTAAGTGTTCAGTATAAAACTTTTATAGTAAAGGATAAGCCGCCGTAAAATAAAAAGTCAAAATGTAGATTAAATAACAACGGGCGTAATGCGCTTGATAGTGCGTTGCGCTAACGTTTGGAACGGGGTTGAACGCGACAAAAGAATCGTGAAGAATCCGACAAACAGATAAAATTTTTGCTTAACAGCGAAAATGTAGTTTGTCGGACTTTTTTATACGTTCAAACAGGTTTTGCCCGATTGCAAGATTTTATCTTCGCAGTCGGGCAATTTTTTTTTATTAAGGCAATAAAGAAATTTTCCGATTGCGATTTCAAAAAAATCAGTCAACGGAGAATTTCGAAATGAAAGAACAAAACAGGAAATTTGTTATCAGGATTCAGGGCAAAGAGATCGAAGTAAGCGAAGAAGTGTTTCGTGCATACGTAAGACCTATCGCAGCCGAGCGGCGCAGAGAGAGAAAAGACAGAAAGTGCAGGCTGTTAAGCGAAACCGGCGGCTATTATGTGCGTTGTAAAAAGCATTGTGAAAATTGTGAGTATTATCTATCGGGAAAAAATACGACAGCAAAGCCGTTATCGATAGAAAGAATGGAAGAAAACGGGGTGTATATCGAAGATAAGAACCAAAACATAGAAAAAAGTTACATAGAAAATGAGCCGAAACGAGAAGAATATGAAAAGTTATATAAAAGTATTGCACAATTGACGAAACGTCAAATGAGTTTCGAAAAAGCGAAAATCAGGAACAACGATTACGAAGAATACGCCGGGGAAAAAGCGAGCGTAAACGAATTAAAGAAACAGCACAGTTATTTTATCGGCGGCTTATACGGCGATAAATAGGGAAAGAACGCTGCGAAAAGTCAATCCGGGGCGATTCGCCGAAAGCGGCTCAGCGAGCGAACGCCCCGACTTTCGCGGGGTTTGTTTCAGTCGGTTAGTTAGTGAGCGAAAGCGCAGCGCGTAGCCTGTATATCGGCGAGCGCGCCCGAAGGGCGTCCGCGCAGCCGCGAGCGAAGCGAGCGGCAACGCGGAAAGCGAGCCGACTTGTATAATATACAGGCTACGCGCTGCTGTCAATCGCCAAAAAACAGAAATAAAAACGCCGAAGTTTCTGTGATAAAAATTCGTCGTTTCAAGGCGAAATCACGGCGTAAAAATTCAAATTTACGGAGGTGGATAAAATGTATCCGAAAGCAAAAGTATATAGCGACGGCGGGCATTACATCGCAATACCGCATACGGAACAGCCGTATCGGGCAAGACGAAAGCCCAAAGAGGAATTTATAGAAGTCCCAAACAAACCGAAAAGCAACGATAATAATTGCGCTTCTTCGGCGATCGGCGAAAGCGAAAAGCTGAAAGCGGCTGAAAGTATTAAAACGAAAGCAGTCGAAGAAACGGAAGCAAAATCGTCTGGAAACGCTCAATCCGTGCGCAGAATTACGAAAAAGCAGTTGTTTAACGAAACGTACAAAGCGCATTATACGGACAGAAAATCTGTGCGAAGACAGGTGTTAATCGAAACGATGTCGCCGTATTTCAAGGACAGAGAAAGCGCGGAATATTACGTTGACGCCGGGATAGCGAGAAAGCAGAAAAATCTGATAGCGCGGCGGATACGAATGGCACGAAAAGCAAATTTAGCCGATTTCAATTATTTCGTAACGTTTACATACGACAGCGCGCTGCATACGGAAGAAACGTTCCGGAAGAAACTGAAAAACGCGCTTGCCTTGTTTTCGCATCGGAAAGGTTGGAAATATATCGGCGTGTGGGAACGCTCTCCCGAAAAGAAACGATTGCATTTTCACGGATTGTTTTATATTCCCGAAGGCACGTTGCCGGGCGAAATGAAGGAAGTGAACGGGTATAGTTTTTCGGAACATAAACGAAAAATAACGCACGAAAACAGTTATTTCCGCGAGCGGTTCGGGCGCAACGATTTCGATGATATGGTAACGGAATTTATGCTTGACGGCGCGATAACGTACATTTTAAAGTACATTGAGAAATCGGGCGAAAAGATCGTATATTCGCGCGGGTTGCCACAGTTTTTCATTTCGGACATAATGGACGAGGACGTGGTCTGTACGATGGGCGAAGAAGAACAGAAATTATTGTTATTCGATCGGTTTACCTGTTGGGACGAAGGATGTTATATCGGCGAAGTCAGTAAAGAAGTCATCGCCCAAATGCCGAAATGCAATTAAAGAAAAAAATGGCACTCTATTATTGACAAATCAAAAAAATGTGATAAAATAATAAAAAATTAAAAATTAAAAATACAAAATGTATAAAAATGGTTTACTTTTCTGAAAAAATGAGTATAATGTAAGTAGCGCATATATTAATGGAATTAATTGATAATAATTTGAGGTGTTATATGCAAAAAAATTTTTTTCTCTTGCGTATGAAAGTAAATGGTATTAAAAATATCGAACATGAAATTCAAATAGACTTTTATAAAAGTACATTAACGAGAATATTAAATACTTCCGATTCTCACGTTAAGGCTATTTATGGGGCAAATGGGGCAGGTAAAACAGCGATTGTTTATGCTGTGGAAATTTATAAAAATTTGGTTTTGGATTCCGATTATCTTGCTATGAATAATGCAAACGGAGCATTAGAAAATTTGATTAACCAAAAAAATAATGAGTTTGAAATCGAAATGTATTATGCTTGCCTTGAAAATGGTAATGAATTGAAAAAAGTTTATAGGCATAAATTTATTCTTCGTAAAAAGGAAGATCGTTATTTTATTTCCGAAGAATATTTAAGTGAGCTTTTAGGAATGCAATTAAATAATGAAAGTAAGTATGCAACTCTTTATAGTATAAAGGATGGCGTAATTGTAGAAATCGATAAAAATTGTGATCAAGAGAAGATAAAAAACAATTCAATGAATTTATTGACGAAACAATCTTTTTGTAGTATCTTTTTTGTAAATGCATTCAAAAATAATATCCATTTTGGCGAGGAACTTGTGAGTGCAATTCAGGCAAATTTTGTTTTTGCTGTTCGAATTACTGTTTTATTGCAAGCTTCCGATAAAAACTATATTGATTTTTATTCGGTCCAAAGCCAATTGATGGCGATTAGTGATCAGCAAAAGCGACTTAGTAGTGATACTTTTTTTAACTTATTGCGAGGCAATCGGATATTGAAAACTCAGACGGAATCTGTACAGAAAAAAGATTTTGAAAAGTTTAAGACATATGTTGATAATTTAAGCTCGTTTATTAAAGTGTTTAAAGATGATTTAGAAAAAATTGAAATAAAGAAAGAGGAAAACGGCAATAAGTATGAATGTGAGTTGATTTTAATATATAAAGACGGAAAGCGTGTTAATAAAAAATTTGAAAGTACAGGTATTAAAAAGTTAATTCAAATTTATTCGGCGTTGTGTAGTGTTGAAAACGGTGGCATAGTATTCATAGACGAATTTGATGCTAATATTCATGATGTCCTTCTTGTTAAATTGGTAGAATATGTTATGAATTATGCGGAAGGACAATTGGTATTTACTACTCACAATCTTGCGCCTATGGATGCTTTACAGAAAGCGAAGCATTCTATTGATTTTCTTTCGCCTGATTCGCATATTACGTCGTGGACGAAAAATGGTAATTACACAGCTGCATCGTTATATCGAAAAGGATTGATTGAATATTCTCCGTTTAATATTGAACCATTTAGTTTTATTGGCGCGTTTGGAGATAAAAAATGAAATTAGTAATTTTGTGTGTCGAAACAAATAAAAAATCAAATACAGATGCCGGCTATATCGATTCGGTTATAAAGCAATTATATTTTATTGATTCAAGTGTAAATTTGCAATATAAATATTTAAGCGGAAAAGGTAACTATAATTCTCCTAAAATTTTGAAAGATATTAAAAAAGATATAAGAGCATTAAAAAAAGATTATGTGTGGGAAGTAGTATATTTTATAGACACGGATAATTTTGAGTCGGATGTAGAAAATCTGTGTTT
>ERZ779865.2577-NODE-2577-length-11266-cov-2.434573_pt1 | contig 11266 bp, 6 predicted proteins | sample MGYA00433088_ERZ779865 | MGnify/ENA primary metagenome ERZ779865 (study PRJEB29588, sample SAMEA2151703) | human gut metagenome | biome: human gut; feature: human-associated habitat; material: faeces | place: Denmark | collected 2008/2010 ... | reverse complement strand
TATCATGAATATCATGTATGTGTCTGTAACAGAACGTACCCGTGAAATCGGTCTGCGTATGTCCGTCGGCGCACGTGGCGTTGATATTCTGAGCCAGTTCCTCATCGAGGCTATCATGATCAGTATTACGGGAGGTCTTATCGGAGTCATCATAGGCTGCGGAGCCAGCTGGATCGTGAAGAGCGTGGCACACTGGCCTATCTTCATCCAACCTTGGAGTGTCTTCCTTTCTTTCGCTGTCTGCACCGTCACCGGAGTCTTCTTCGGATGGTATCCTGCAAAGAAAGCAGCAGATTTAGACCCGATAGAGGCAATCAGATACGAATAAAAAACTATCTTTGTCTTTATGAAACAAAGCCTAACATCCGCACGTCGTCCCCTGGAAGCACTGATACACATTATCGGCTGGGGGATTATGTTCGGTTTCCCGTTCTTTTTCGTAGAACGCGGAAACGGGAACATTAACTGGATGGCTTATATACGCCATTTTGCCGTACCGCTTTCTTTTATGATTGTGTTCTACGTCAATTACTTCTTTCTGGTCCCCCGATATCTTTTTCAGAATCAAGCCAAAAGATATATTGTCTACAACATTATCTTGTTGTGTATCATCGGGATACTGCTTCATCTCTGGCAAAGTCTGACATTCGATCCGTCATTTGAGAACAAGCCCAGACGTCCGGGTATGCCTCCAGGATGGTTGTTTTTCCTGCGAGATATGCTAAGCCTTGTTTTCACTATCGGATTGAGTGCCGCTATCCGTATGAGCGCACGATGGACGCAAAACGAGGCTGCCCGCAAGGAAGCGGAACGGAATCGCACGGAAGCCGAACTGAAAAATCTGCGCAATCAGTTGAACCCTCACTTTTTGTTGAATACTCTGAATAATATTTATGCTTTAATCGCATTCGATTCGGACAAAGCTCAACAAGCCGTGCAGGAACTGAGCAAATTGCTTCGATACGTATTATATGACAATCAGCAGACGTATGTCCCTCTCTGCAAGGAAGTGGACTTCATCCGCAATTACATTGAACTGATGCGCATACGAGTGACCGAAGACGTAGATATCGAAACTCATTTTGACATCAAGCCTGACAGTCAGACTCCTATTGCACCGCTTATTTTCATATCACTGATTGAAAATGCATTCAAGCATGGAATCTCTCCGACTAATCACAGCTTTATCCACATCAGCCTGACTGAAAAGGACGGACAGGTAAATTGCGTCATACGCAACAGTAATTACCCCAAGAATGAGAATGACAAAAGCGGCTCCGGCATCGGACTGGAACAAGTGCAGAAAAGGCTGGAACTGCTCTACCCCGGACGGTACAAATGGGAATGCAACCATAGTGAAGACCAAAAAGAATATTATTCCTCAATTACGATAACCACTTAAAAAGAATAACGAATATGAACCTACGTTGTGCTATCATAGATGATGAACCTCTGGCTTTAGGACTATTGGAAAGCTACGTACGAAAAACTCCTTCCCTTGAACTTTGCGGACGCTACTCAAGCGCCATTCAAGCCATGCAGGCACTTTCCGAGCAACCTGTTGACTTACTTTTTCTGGACATTCAGATGCCTGAATTAAGCGGACTGGAATTTTCACGCATGATTCCGGAAAGTACACGGATCGTCTTTACGACTGCCTTCGGCCAATATGCGTTAGACGGCTACAAGGTGAATGCACTCCACTACCTGCTTAAACCCATCAGCTATAACGATTTCATGGAAGCAGTCAATAAAGCCATCCAATGGTTTGAACTACGGCGGAAAGCAGAAGGAAACAATCAGCCTGCGGTCTCCTCACCCGCTGTTATCAACGATTATATCTATGTGAAAAGCGATTACAAACTGGTTCAGATAGAACTGGACAAAATACTTTACATTGAAGGCCTGAAAGATTATATCAAGATCCATATCGAAGACAACCCGCGTCCGATTCTTTCCCTAGTGAGCATGAAAGCCATGGAAGAAAAGCTACCGGCAGACCGTTTTATCCGTGTCCACCGTTCTTTTATCGTACAAAAACAGAAAATCAAAATGATTGATAAAGGACGCATTGTTTTCGGAAAAGAATACATTCCTATTTCAGACAGCTACAAGCAAGAGCTACAAATTTATGTTAACGAACATATTATTTGAAAGATGTTTGTAGTGTAAACAAAATAATGCGCAAAAAGTTCATTTTTTTTGCACTTTATTTTGCAAGGAATTAATTTAACACCTATATTTGTGCTGTACATAATAAGTGGAAGTTGTGAAACTTCCTTATTAGAATAGTTTAGTTAAGTCTAGTTTAGTTTTTGTGTTGTGATACTCCTGGCAATAGAGATTGCCGGGAGTATCTTTATATCTGTATTTTATTTGAAATGCAGGAGAAAAGTAGTCATCCGCTGATCGCTGCGTGCAAGTGTCAGCGTACCGTTATGCAAACGCATAATCTGCCGGGAAAGACTCAGACCGATACCGGTGCCTTCCTGCTTGGTTGTATAGAAGGGAACGAAAATTTCTTCCTGACTCTCCGCACTGATCGGCCGGCCATTGTTTGAAACAGCAATCTTTATCGTTTCGGCAAAATCAATTTCTGCCGTAATCTTTATTTTGGTTGCTCCAGCCTGCAAGGCATTTTTCACCAGATTGACAAAAACCTGCGACAACTGATTCTCATCGGCATACAAAAGGATGTCATCAGATTTTTCTTCATACAGAAAAACAGCCCCAGCCTGATGAACAGACTCCCGCGTAAGATGTTCCACCTTATCAATCAGTTCGCGTACGAAAAAAGGTTTCTTGACAGGTGCTGAAACATGGGTCAGACTCCGGTACGTATTGACAAATTTAATCAAACCGTCAGACGAACTGGCTATGGTATCCAGTCCCAGTTTCAATTCTTTCCAGTCGATCCGGTCTGACCGGTCCGTATCTCCCACTTCCTGCGAGAGAGTATGACTCAATGAAGCAATCGGAGTTACCGTATTCATAATCTCATGTGTAAGTACCCGGATCAGCCTGTTCCATGAAAGTTCTTCATTGTGTACCATCTCCCCCGTGATATCATTCAGAGCTATAATTTTCACCCGCTCCCCCTGAAGCAAAGCCTCTGATGCTGAAATAGACACTGCAATTTTTCCCTGTTCGTTATAAAACAGACTTCGCTGTTCGCTGTTGGAAGAGACTTTCCAGAAAGCATCTTCCAGTTCTGCACTTACAGACCGCAGCTGGCGTACATGGCTCAATGTAGCCAGTCCCAGCAGATTCAGGGCCGACGAATTGCTGTAAACCACCTGCCCTTTCCGCTTCTCAGACAACTCCACCACAACAATTCCAGTATGTACCTGTTCCAGCATCCAACCATAATACTTTTCCTGTTCGGCTATTTCCTGACGTTCCCGGTCATACAAAACATGAATCCGATTCAATGTCCGGTTAAAACGGCGATACCAGAACTTCTCTTCGCTGAAATGAAAATTCGTCTCCTTGTCTTCCAAAGCATCCAGCATATAATTCAGTTTACGATAAATCCTCCGGAGAAAATAAGCTCTGGAAACTATAGCCGAAACCACAGCGACGGCCAGAAGAATAAGTATAAGTGTCGGACTATTCATATCAGATATTGTACTTCTTCAGTTTTGCATACAACGTAGGACGACTGATATTAAGTGACTTTGCCACATGCGTCAGGTTTCCGTTAAAACGGCTCATTGCGGCCCGGATCGCTCTTTCTTCCACCATTTCGAGAGTCTCTTCGCCTTGGGAAGCCTCCGCTTCGGAAACTGGAGATGAAGACAAATGAAAATCCCCCACATCCAGCAACTCCCCATCAGCCAGAATAACCGCCTTCTCTATACCATTCTGAAGTTCCCGGATATTTCCGTTCCAGCGGCTGGAAACCAAAAGTTTTTCCGCCGCACCGGTCATTCCTGTCACCGGACGATGATATTTCTCTGCATAACGGGCTATGAAGAGTTTCGCCAGTGGAAGAATTTCATCCTGCCGCTCACGCAACGGCGGCAATTCAAGACGAATGGTATTGATGCGATAATAAAGGTCTTCACGAAATGTTCCGTTGCGCACCATTTCCTCCAAATTCTTATTCGTCGCACAAATCAGCCGGATATCAACCGGCACCGGATGTGTATCTCCTACCTTCGTCACCGAACGGTTCTGGAGAACCCGAAGCAGTTTCGCCTGAAGGTGCAAAGGAATATTTCCGATCTCATCCAAGAAGAGTGTGCTTCCGTTCGCCTGTTCCATCTTTCCCACATGATCGGCATATGCATCAGTAAAAGCACCTTTTACATGTCCGAACAGTTCACTTTCAAATAATGTTTCAGTAATCGCTCCGGCATCGACACAGACCATCGGCTTCAGCCCCCGGTCAGACAAACGATGAATTTCTGCAGCCAACACATCTTTTCCGGTTCCGTTTTCGCCGGTAATCAGGACACTGGCTTCCGTTGGAGCAATCTTTTCCACCGTACGGCGGATTCCGGACATAACCGGTCCTTCTCCCCAGTACATTTTCGCCACAGTAGAAGATTCCGTTTCTTTAGCAACAGTTTTTCCGGTCTTCCCGGATTTTTGAACCACCTTATCGCATGCAGCCTGCAACACGGAAACCAGTTTCTCATTGTCCCACGGCTTCACAATAAAATCAAAAGCACCCCGCTTCATCCCTTCCACCGCCAAGGCAATATCCGCATAAGCAGTAAAAAGTACCACCTCGGTCTGCGAACTGATCCGCTTGATTTCCGAAAGCCAGAATAATCCTTCGTTTCCCGTATTGGTATCAGTCTCAAAATTCATGTCCAGCAGAACTACATCCGGACGGAAATCACGCAAACATGCATGAATTGCCGCCGGAGAAGCAAGCAGTTCCACTGCATTAAAATATTTGGGCAATAAAATCTTCAAGGCTGCCCGAATACCTGAATTATCATCTACAACCAATATCTTTCCTTTATTCATCATGGTCTGTTTCTCTTTTTATCTTCCAAAAATAGGAATTTTCAGATAATCCTCATCGTCTTTTGTTTCTTTTCCTTTTAACTTTATTACTCTACTACCAATTAGAATGATCGGATTACAGCATAGGGCAAGCGGCTTCCCCACCTTATATATATACTATTCAGCAGAAAGACTGTCACGCGGTACTTCACGGGCTATCGTAGCATACATCACAGACACAAGCACTGCCGTAAGGATCTGCATCAGAATAAAAATCAGGATAAAGACAACAGGCGTAACCGATATGCGGAAGGCAAAGTTGCCCAACCAGTCGGAAACCATCCACCATGAAAAAGGAAGTGCCAGCGCAAAAGCGATACAGACAAGCCAGAAGTAAGGCTTGAGGCCTAAGCCTATAATATCGGTAAATTCAGCTCCAAACACTTTCCGCAAAGCAATTTCCTTCCGCTTGTAATATATGTCAAAGATTACCAAAGCAAACACGCCGACCAGTGACAGAACAACCGCCAGCAAGGAAAAACATAAAAGGATGGTCCCGAACCGGACTTCCCTCTGATAGAGAGAATTCAGCAACTGATCATAGAATTTAACTTCCACCGGATAAGCTGCATCCATTCTGGCAACCGTCTGCCGGATATGTGTCACGGCTGTTACGGCATCAAAACCTTTTTTCAGCCGGATGTAAACGATCGGCAAATTATGCGAAGAAGAGGATGATACAGAAAAGACTATCGGAACTTTCTCCTTCCGGGCCGAAGTAAATGCCACTTCCTCACAAATGCCGACAATCTCTCCATCCAGGTCGCTGAGAGGACCGATACCGACTCCATAATGATCGCGCAAAAAAGCATTAATGATATATCCTGAATCCGTGTCACCGGTAAAATTACGTCCCTCGATAATGCAGATTCCCATCACATCAAAGAAATTCGGAGAGCACCAGATCCGATAAGTTTCAGCCTCCTCACCTTTCCATTTCATTCCCCAGGTAGAATAAGAATCCTGCCCACCGACATATTCAGTTGCAAAAGCCACATCTTCTACCTCCGGATACTGCCGCAGTGTCTCCTGCAACCAGGAACTCTGCTTCCCGGCCATCTCACTTGTCAGTTCAACGATCGCCAGCTGATCCTGGTCAAACTTCGTACTGGAATGCATCATCATCCGGTTCTGCAAATAAACAAAGGCTATGAAAACCATTAATGAACATGCAATGGCATATTGAATTACCAGAAGAACGCTTTTGATTCTCCGGCCAGAAGGTGTCAAGCCATAGTTTCCTTTCAGCAACAGAGCCGTCGGGAAAGATGTCACAAAATAAGCAGGATAAAGACCTGCTACCATCCCTACCAGCAAAGCCCCGCATACAGTAACCGCACAAAGCCACCCGTCACTTTCCATCGAAACCGGTTCCTGGATAATGCCCAACCCGACAAACCATCCGGAAGCAGGAAAACTTAATCCGACAGCTACCAGACTGGTCAGCCCGACTATGCAGCCCACCTCCAACACCTGTTCCAAACGAAGCATTCCAACCGTTGCTCCCAAAATCTTCCGCGTATTGACTCCACGCAACCGCAAAGGCATGAGAGATATATAAAAGTTGATAAAGTTGAACATTCCCACAAAGACTATCAGAACCGCAATAAGAATCAATAAATAACTCTGCATACGGTCGCCCAATTTAAACACTTGAGTCTCTATCTCGTTTTCATTAAAGTAAATATCCTGAAGTGCAGTCAGATGAATTGGGCTAAGATAAGGATAGCGGGCAAAATCAAACTTCCGGTTAAACTCATCTTCTACCAGTAAAGCATTTTCCGGATCATCCAGGCGTAAATAGCAGACAAAATTGGAATAGTCGAATGATCCCAATAAAGATTCCGGTATAGGAGCCAGAATATTGTTATCCAACTGGGTATTGCCAGGCACGTCTTTATAAACTGCTCCCACCTGCCAGTCGGAAAGCTGCAGAAAATAAGCCGACTTCGACTCCATCCGCACCGGTTTACCGACAGGTGATTCTTCCCCGAACATCCTTTTAGCCAGACTTTCAGGAATCACCAGCTGATTCGGTTTCAACAAAGCATCACGGGAGCCTTCAAGCACTTCGATACCAAAAACATCGAAAAAATCAGGACTCACCAGATTCACTTTATGTTTATAGCCTTCCCGGTTACCATCAGCCTCCGTCACTGTCAGATAAGCCTCACCCCCATACGGACAAAACATAGTGCCCGCTTTCACATGAGCCGAAGAATGGATAATCGACTCGGCATAGCCCGTTGGAAGAATGGAACGGAAGAAAGAAACTTTCGGCATATCCACTTTGAAGATACAATCCGATTTCGGATAACATCTGTCAAAATTCCATTCAAAACGGACATAAGCCATAATCATGATGAAAGCTGTAAAAGCCAGTACCAGACCCATTATATTAAGTATAACCGGTATCGGATATTTCCGGACCAAGGTTTTGATGTTATTATATATTTCCATAAGGCTGTTCATTTATATATAGTTCGTTTGTGTTGCCCGCTTCTTGAAAAAGTTATTCAAACATAGGATATCTCTTTTCATCCTTTATCCCATTAAGCTGGTTAATTCTCCATTCTTTCGTGAAGTCTTCCAACCGTAATCCTCTATATGGATATTTATCTCCTGACAATTTACATCTGCGCTTTATTTCATCAACAAACGAGTCCGTGTACATTTCTTCTACCAGAAAATATCCGACTTTATCCATTTCCAGCGGCTGAAGAAAAACATAAGCATCAAAATTTTCCTCAAACGTACCGGCAATGGGAACACCCTGATACTCCAGCTCAAAATCACATGGTTCACATCCAAAAGGAGAATCGGCCAGAGCAAAGGCCACCGGCTTGTTTCCATTCATCCGAAAGACAAAATCAAACAAACCTTTCCTCACTTTTCCAAAGACATTGCCCGAGTTATCACCCCATACCGTATGAAGTTTTACAGCATACACTTCTTCGTCTGAAAATTTCTGCTTCAGAAGATTACCCAGACTTGGAACGCCATTGGCATGTTTGCAGGCATGATTACCGCCCACGATAAACAAGTGTCCCCGTGAATCCTGATTTTCCCGAATTATCTTCTCGGTCATATCAGCCATGCAGGTATCCCGATCCTGAAATGTATATCTTTCCCAGCGTTTAACATCATCCTCTGTTTGAATATCCAGCCATGACAGACCAAAATCAGGAAAGATGACCCGTATTTTCTTTGCCGGAGATAATTTTTGATTAACCTCCCAAAGAGCTATCAGGAACTCATACATTCCTTTATCATTCCAGCCATACTGATAATCACCGCCCAAAATATCCAAAAGCAATTGTCTGTCCAGCTTTTCTCCATTCATGAATTGATTGATACGGTCCTGATTCCCTGTTTTCATCTCCAGGAAAACAGTCCCGGCGGTCTCCGGAAACTCAGGCCTTCGGATCAGCCGTTTCATCAGATCCCAGGAAGGCTTATAAAAATGATGTTCTCCATATAGAACAATCCGATGTTGCTTCAGGGCCTCCAAAAGGAATTCTTCCGGCTCCCGGCCATGTGACTGGATATAACGGATAAAGGCCGTCGTATCTGTTGAAACATGCGAGATACGAGAAGTATATTTCGCATACCGGTCTAAAGTAGGAGCCAACTTTTCCTTTAACCAGAGCTGACCTTCCTTGATCGACTTTACAGGTTGTTCTCCGGCATTTACCCATCTGCCATTCTCAAAGACCGAACCGGTCAGCATATACCCATATTCATCTCCCCAGCCCTCAAATGTGGAAATCACCCCTGCAACAGAATCATTGTAGTAGACGACCTGCTTCACTTCCCGGTTCAATATTTCCTCTTTTACTTCTGGCTGTACTTTACGGTTTTGATAACTTTTGCCCAACGGACAAAAGCGGAATGTATAGATTTTATCAAAGCAAACAGAATCATTTCCCTTCACCTGCATATAGGCAGACGCTGTAAATGCACCTAATGGAGATGATAAATCAATCGTATCTTTCAATTCACTTACTTTTTTATCAACCCGGACGATATGACTGAATTCAGCTTTCATACCTATATTCCCCAATACCAATAACCATAGTATCAAGACTGCTTTTTTCATTGTAAGACAAATTTTACAGATAACACAAACAAATTATTCACTCTTCAGCGAAAGGACCGGATTGGCACGGGTGATCTGCAAACTGTTTATCACCACGGTGACGGCTACAATCAACGCAACGATCAGATCGGCAGCCAGCAGATACCACAACGGTCACTTTCTCGGAAAACTGCTCCAGCCACAAACCGGAAACATAATACGCTGCCAGGTCACCCACTATGGCTGCTGCCAGTACCCACTTCATGATTTCACAGACAAAAAGAGAAAGAATTTCTGAAGAGGTAGCTCCATTGATCTTACGGATAGCAATTTCCTTACTTCTCCGTTGCGATTCATCACGGATATAGCCGATCAGGCCCAGGAAAGCTATGAGAATGGAAAAAAGACAACCGATCAGGATTGTATTCTTCATCTTCCGGTTTTCATCATACATGCTTTGCATGACCTGCTTGTACGACAAGACCTCTATGTCTTTTCCGGTAATTTCCTTCTGTACATCTTTCTGGATTTCCGATATGACTTCAGGAGTCAGCCGTTTCACCTTAACCAATACATAAGGCATAAAGCCTGCATACAGATCCGGGTCGGCCGTAAACCGGATGCTGGGACGTTCATCATTACGCGTCAACAATCCGATCCGGTAATCTTCATAGACTCCTGTAATCGTCAGAATTCCCTGGTTCATTCCCGAAGAATCAGAATGTTCCGTTACATAAATTTCTTTACCTATCGCACCGTCCTTCCAGTCGGCAAACTCCTTCATCTTCTCTACGAACTTCCGGCTTACAGCTACTTCCTGAATGGTCTCCGGTACTCGTCCTTCCAGCATCGGAATCTCAAAGAAGTCGAAAAAGCCTTTCGTTCCGGCATATTGGTCGGCAATGTTAAACAGTTCCCGATCATCGCCCGGCAGATAAATATTGTTTCCTGAACAATAATCAAAAGGAAGCCCATAACATCGTTCCACATCAACCACTTCCGGATTCGACGAAATAGCAGCAATACTTCGGCTAGCCTGTAACTGATCCACACCCCGGACATTATAATAAAGAACATTCTCATAAGTATACCCCGGTCTGTCGTTCAAAGCCTTGTCGTATTGAGCAGCAATGACAAACATGAAGCACACCAGAAAGACATTGATCGTAAACTGTACCCACAACAAAGCCAGTTTCCATTTCCGTCTGTTCTCCCGGTAATTCCGGAAAGCTACACCGACCGGAATCTTATCATACAAATAACCGGGAACAACCGTAGAAACCAGAAACAACAGGAATATGACTCCAATCAACACACCAATGGTTTCGGGGATAAAAAGTGCCTTCAGGCTCGCTCCCAGCAAATCTTCAACCAAAGGTTTGGCAGCCCAAACGAGAACTGCGGAGAACCCCAGTGCCATCAACAACACTTTCACCGTTTCTTTACACAACATCTTATAGATATCCCAGCGGCCTGCACCATAGCATTTATGAACTCCAATCTCTTTCGACCGGCTTACCATTTCCGAGATCGTGATAAGAATATAATTCATCAACGAAATCAGAAGCAGAACCAACGAAACAATCGAAAGAATGACAATTATATTCCGCACCTGCGGATCGGAAGTATGCAGCTTATCAAAAGCCGACAGATAATACCAGATCTTGCTCCCGCTTTTTTCCAGTTCTTCCAAAGGCTGGTTCTTTTCCTGCATTGAATGGATCGCATCCGTCAGGGAAGACGGATCGACTCCCTCCTCCAACTTGACGAAACCGATATAACGGTCGTTTCCCAACCAATTCTCCCGGCTCCATTTATCATATGATTCCATGGAAAGCAACAGATCGTAATCCATACTTCCGTTTTCCGGAAAATCTTCATAAATGCCACCGACTGTAAATTTCCAACCGGAGGCCTCTTCGTTATAAAGGACCTGTCCGACGGCTTTATCAATGCCTCCCATCTTTTCGGCAAACGAACGGCTTACCATTGCCATTCGTGGTTGCGACAGGACCTGAACCGGATCTCCTTCCAGAATATTCCGGTCGAATACATGGAAAAAAGAAGTATCCGCCAGAACCAGTTTGCCGGAAACCTGCCGCCTGTCTTCCGTATAGTATTTATCGCTTTCAAACAAGAAAGTCGTGCGGGTTGCATATTCCACACCGG
>ERZ779865.2575-NODE-2575-length-11280-cov-2.482762_pt1 | contig 11280 bp, 8 predicted proteins | sample MGYA00433088_ERZ779865 | MGnify/ENA primary metagenome ERZ779865 (study PRJEB29588, sample SAMEA2151703) | human gut metagenome | biome: human gut; feature: human-associated habitat; material: faeces | place: Denmark | collected 2008/2010 ... | reverse complement strand
CCCGGGCGATGTGGGTGAACCGCCCCTTGTAATATACGTTTCCCCGCGCCTGCTCGTAGCTGGCGACCACGTCCTGCACCGTGACCCGGGTGCCGTCGGAGAAGGTCGCGTTGGGTTCCAGATAGATCGTCCATGTACGGTTATCCGGGGTGACCTGATACTGAGAGCACAGAATGGGGGTCGTATTGTTTTTGGAATCCACCGCGAACAGGCCCTGATACATCAGGGACATGACCACGCGGTTGGTGTAGTCGCTGCCGTACAGGGGGTTCATGGAGCGGTCGGGATAGTAGGCCAGCGTCAGATCCTGAGAGTCCGGCGCAATGGTTTCCTCCTCCGGCTCCTCGCCTTCCATCAGGATGGCGTTTCCCGTGGGGACGTAGGCGGAATTGTCGATGCTCCCGACGCAGCCGGTGAAGCACCCCAGACAGAGGATAAGCGCCAGCAGCACGGATATTCCCTTTTTCATCCCGTCACCTCCTGACAGACGATCACCGCGCCCTGCGATCCCCGCTCCCCGCCGGTCGCCCGGTGGGACCAGAAGCGGTCGCAGCTGCACACGGTGCAGTCTCTACTTAAGTCAATGTGTTCCACGCCGCAGCGGCGCAGAACCATGGCGTTGATCTGCTTTAAGTCCAGATGGTATTTTTCGCCCCGTTTTTCGATGTAAGTGTCCACCTCCGGGCCGAAGGCGGCGCGCATGGCGTCCGGGTCGCTGGTGTGGTGCACGGGTGCATCGTCTGTAAAGGGCAGCTGCGCGGCAAGCTTGTGGGCACAGGCACCGTTAAAGCCCACCCAGCTGTACTCCCACGGCTGCTGTTCGTCGGCGGTATAGCGGATCAGCTGGCTGGGGCGGGCGAAGAAAAGATCACCCTCGCTCACCTCCCAAGTGCGGCCGCCCACCTCAAAGATGCCCTTGCCGGATACCACCAGATGGATCAGGTAGTGGTCGCGGATGCCGGGACCCCATGTCTGACCCGGAGCGCATCGCTCCAAGCCGCAGTTGAAGATGGACAATTCAATGTTGTTGGTGTAATTCTGCTTAAAGGATTGCTTATAAACGTCTGGCATGGCAGCTTTACCTCCGTCCTGTCACATTCTGCACCCAGTATACCATAGAACGCCCTGCAAATTCAACAAAAGTACATCTTATTCTTTGCAACTGACGCCAAAATTTGGATTTTTGGGTCAAATAAATTGAAAAAAAGCCCGAAATGCATTACAATAAGCAAAAAGAGCAGAATCGTTCATTCTGGAGGGGAGGAGCTGTCATGGCCACCAGTGCACAACTCAGAAAACAGATCCTGCAGGGCAGCTGGGACGACGCACTTGCTGCACTTTATGGGGCGGACCCGGCGGTGCTGCAACGGCAGCGCGGGCGCTATGCGGCTGCGCTGGAACAGTTCGAGCTGTATTTCGGCCCCGGGCGGCAGGTGCAGATGTACTCTGCACCGGGGCGGGCAGAGCTGGGCGGCAACCACACGGATCATCAGGGCGGCTACGGCCTTGCGGCGGCGGTCACGCTGGATCTGGTGGCGGTGGCGGCCCGCAACACGGATGGCTATGTGCGGGTCAAGTCCCGGGGCTTCAACAAACTGGATGTCATTGATCTTGCCACCGCAGAGCCGCAGGCAGGGGAGAGCACCCACTCGGCCAGTCTGATCCGCGGCATTGCCGAGGGATTCCGCGCAGCGGGCAAGCAGATCGGTATGGCAGGCGCGCTCGGAAAACATCACATTGAAAATACGGCAATTTTCAGCGCGGACAGTGTGATGGTTTGCGGGTGTCATAAGAAAAAACATTCCTGCCGAGATCGGGTAACTTACCCCGTCAATTTCATAATCGCCCGCACCCTCTATCACATATTCCAACTCGTAAAATTCGTGCCAATGAAGCGCCGTAAAACCATTCAGTCCCTTTTTGACCGCAGAAAGAACTCCGTCCTTTACAAATTCCGCCGACGCATATTTTCTCAATTTTCTCACCTCTTTTCTTTATTTTACAAAAAATCATAAGAAAAAGCAATAGTTGCCAAAGAAAATCCATTGAGGAAAATTCCCTTGTCTGTTACAATCGGGTCAGATGGAGGTGGCAGAATGAAAAAGCATTATCTGGTGGGCAACGCCCACATCGACCCGGTGTGGCTGTGGCGCTGGCAGGACGGATACTCCGAGGTGCTGGCGACCTTTCGCAGTGCGCTGGACAGAATGAAAGAATTTGAAGACTATAAGTTTACTTCCGCATGCTCTGCCTATTATCGGTGGGTAGAGGAAACCGACCCTTCTATGTTTGAGGAGATCCGCAAACGGGTAAAGGAAGGCAGATGGAATATTGTGGGCGGTTGGGTCATCCAGCCGGATTGCAACCTCCCGTGCGGGGAGAGTTTTGCGCGTCAGGCGTTGGTGGGGCAACGCTATTTCAAAGAAAAATTCGGCGTTTGCGCTAAAAGCGGATATAATGGGGATTCTTTTGGGCACAACGCGTCATTGCCCAAGATTCTGCGCGCAGGCGGAATGTCGCGCTATGTGTTTATGCGCCCTTCCGAGGGGGAGTACCCGCTGGGGTTTGATCAGTTCATTTGGGAAAGCGACGACGGCAGCGCGGTAAGCCGTATTCTTTCTTACGGGCCCTCGATGACGGTGGAAAAAATCCGCGCCAACGCGGCGCGCACCAAGGCGGACGGCGTGGAGCGGATGTCCTTTTTCGGGGTCGGCAACCACGGGGGGTGGCGCCAGCGCACAGTTTTTGGAGGAATTGCACCGGGCAATGCAGAAAGAGGACGTTTTCGCTTCGGTAGACGACTTCTTTGATGATAACAAAAATACAAATCTGCCGGTTGTCCGCACGGAATTGCAACACCACGCGCGCGGCTGTTACAGTGCAATGAACGAAGTCAAAGAGCAGAATCGCTTGTGTGAAGAAAATCTCCTCGCCGCGGAGCGTATCTGCTTACTTGCCGCGCGCCTGACGGATTATCCCTATCCCGGCGCCGAACTGAAAAAGGCATGGGAAAACCTGCTATTTAACCAGTTTCACGATATTTTGGCGGGTTGCGCAATCGAGAGCGCCTATCGGGACGCGGCAAACCTGTTCGGCGAGACGATGAGCGTGACGGAACGGGAACTGAACCTTGCCATGCAAGCCATTGCCAAAAAAGTGGAAACCGCACGCGGCGAAAACCCCGGCGGCGCGGTCAAAAAACACTTTTTGGTCTGGGAACACGAAAAACTGGGCACGCCCGTTCTTGTGTTCAACCCGCACGCGTTTCCGGTCAGGGCGGCGGTTCGACGGCGCGCGGAGTGTGCCCGTATGACAGATGAAACGGGCAGGGAAATTCCGTTTCAGATGATCCGTGGGGAGGCGACCAACGGAAAATCCGACATCTATGAACTGACTTTTCAGGCGGAAGTCCCCGCGATGGGCTATCGGCTGTATCGCGTGTTTGTCAGAGGGGAGGCAGAACGCGGCGAAACCGTTTTTGCGGACGAGCATACGCTGGAAAACGCCGTGCTGCGCGTGGAGTTTGACCGGGGGAGCGGCGAGATTGCAAAGATCATCTCCAAAACGAACGGTGCCGTGATTGCCGACGGCGGCTTTGACGCCGTTCTGACCGATGAGACCGCATGCGATACCTGGGCGCACGGGCAGTTTGATCTGGGCGAGGTTTGCGGACGGTTTTCCGCGCCGGAGTTTGAAGTGCTGGAATCGGGCGCGGTGTGCGCCGCCCTGCGTGTGACCGTTCATCATGAAGTTTGCACGCTGACGCGGGAGTATTGGCTGTATGCCGGCAGTGATGAACTGCGCGTCTCGCTGACGGCGGATTTTCACGGCAAGCACCGGGCGCTGAAACTCTGCTTTCCCGCAAAGGATGAGGTGACTTGTGAGATTCCGTTCGGCACCGTGACAAGAAGTTTGTGCCAAGGGGAGGAGCCGTTTGGAAAATGGTTTGCTTCCGCCGGGGTCGGCGTGGCGAATATCGGAAAATACGGGTACGACTCCACCGCAGACAGCGTGCGTATGACCGTGCTTCGCGGCGCGGCATTTGCGGATCATTACGGTGTGCGTGACGGGCGCTTGCGGTATATGTCGCAGGGGATTCATCGCACGGAATATACCGTTTTTCCGTTCTCCTCTGCCACGGATGCACATCGGCGCGCGGCACTGTTGAACTCACCTCTGAGAGCGATCAACGCCGGTTTCCATCACGGCATCCTTCCGGAGCGGTACAGCGCCGTTTCCGGCGTACCGGAAAACGTTTTTGTGAGCGCAATCAAGAAAAACGAAGACGGCTACGGCGCAATTTTGCGGGCATATGAGTGTGAGGGGAAACCCGCACACGGCGCGGTAACCCTGTTTGATCGGAAAATCCCGCTGTCACTCACCCCATACAGTATCGAAACAGTAAACGGGCAAGGCGAACGCCTTGATTTTATGGAGTGGAAACTGTAATCGCCGCCGGTTTTGGTATTTCAACAAATCCCTCGTGCGGGAGACCAATACTCGCCTCTACGGGAACGCGGTGTTTAACCGTAGGGGAGGAGCCCCTCTTTTGCAAAATAATTAGACTTGCATCGGGCAAGCGGCGCTTCGCATAAAAATCACCCCCCTGGCATATGGTCCATGGGGGTGATTTTTTGATGAAACCGAAAAAAATAATGTTGATTCTGCTCAGCGCACTGTTCCTGTTTTCTCTTTCCTTGCCGGTATTTGCCGACGGGGAGGAGGTCACCGCGTCCGGCGCGGGAAGTGCAATCCCGGTGGCAAACTTTTCCGGAGAATTGGATTGCAAAAGCGCCGTCTTAATGGACGCCGCCACCGGTACGGTACTGTATGAAAAGAACGCAGACGAGGCGCTGCCGCCCGCATCCGTGACCAAGGTGATGACCTTGTTATTAGTGATGGAAGCGCTGGACGCGGGGCAATATGCTCTGACCGATATGGTAACGGTCAGCGCGCACGCCGCTTCAATGGGCGGCTCGCAGGTGTTCCTCAAAGAAGGGGAGACGATGAGCGTGGAAGAAATGGTCAAATGCGTGGTCATTTCCTCCGCAAACGACTGCGCCGTGGCGCTTGCCGAGTTTACCGCCGGGAGCGAGGAAAGTTTTGTGGAGCGCATGAACGCGCGTGCCGCGGAACTGGGGCTTGCCAACACGCATTTTGAAAACACCAACGGGCTGGACGACACCGTGACCAACCATAAAACCTCCGCGCGCGACATCGCGCTGATGTCGGCGGCGTTGATCCGCCATCCCATCATCCTGAAATACAGCGGTATCTGGATGGATACCATTCGTGACGGCGCGTTCGGGCTGACCAACACCAACCGCTTGGTGCGGTTTTATCCGGGTTGCACCGGGCTTAAAACCGGCTCCACCGCGAAAGCGGGCTTTTGCGTCAGCGCCACGGCGGAGCGTGACGGGCTGTCGCTCATCTGTGTGATTATGGGCTCCACCAGCCGGGATAACCGCAACGCGGCGGCGACCAAACTGCTGGATTTCGGCTTTGCCAATTACAGCGCGTATACCGCCCCCGGCGAGAGCCGGGAACTGCCGGTCTGCGGCGGGGAGCAGGAAACGGTGTCCGTCAGTTTCGACGCATTTTCCGGGCTTGTGCCCAAGGGCGGCGCCGGCAAGGTCGGTGTGAAGATTGATCTGCCCGAAAAATTGGCGGCTCCGGTGGAAAAGGGCGCGCGCGTGGGCACGGTCACCTATCTGTATGACGGCAACGAGATCGGCTCGGTCGGCGTTTATGCCAACGAGGGCGTAAAGAAGTTAACTTTCGGGGCTTTGTTCTGCCGGATGCTTGCCAGGTTCTTCTGCATATAAAATTCGTATCAAAAAATGCAAAAAATATATGGAAATATTAAAAAAGCACTTGTTTTTTCTGCGGGAATCGTGTACAATGTAATTCTAAAAAATTTGCATTCTTGCAGAAAGAGGTAATGCACATGTCGGTACGTCTCGTTGATTCCTATGTTGCGCCTTTCGTCGGCGCAAAAGAAATTGAGTATCTGCAGCCGCTGGTGAGCGCGGCGCATACCATGCTTCATGAAAAATCCGCTCAGGGGAACAAATTCCTCGGCTGGCTGGATTTGCCCCGCGATTACGACAAAGCGGAGTATGCCCGTATTCAGGCAGCAGCAGCAAAAATCCGCCGGAACTGTGACGTGTTTATCGTCATCGGGATTGGTGGCTCCTATCTTGGTGCCAGAGCCGTGGTAGAATTTCTGAAATCCCCGCTTTACAACAACCTCAAGCACGATGGCCCCGAAATTTATTTCTCCGGCTGCAATATCAGCGCCACAAACCTGACGGAGCTGTTGCAGATCTGCGAGGGTAAAGACGTTTGCATCAACGTGATCTCCAAATCCGGCACCACCACGGAGCCTGCGGTCGCTTTCCGCATTTTCCGGGAACTGCTGGAGAAGAAATACGGGATGGACGGCGCCAAGGAGCGCATCTTTGTCACCACCGACCGCGCCAAGGGCACACTGAAAAACTTTGCCGATCAGCGCGGCTATGAGACCTTTGTGGTGCCGGACGATGTGGGCGGCAGATTTTCGGTGCTCTCCGCTGTGGGGCTTCTTCCCATCGCGGTTTCGGGTGTGAACACCGATGAACTGATGGCGGGTGCGGACGCCGCGCGCGTGGCGTTTGCCGATCCGGATCTGACGAAAAACGACTGCTACAAATACGCCGCACTGCGCAACATTCTCCTGCGCAAGGGCAAAACCACCGAGATCCTGGTGGGCTATGAGCCCTTTATGCAGATGTTCTGCGAATGGTGGAAGCAGCTTTACGGCGAGAGCGAAGGGAAGGACCAGAAGGGCATTTACCCCTCCTCGGTCATTTTCTCCACCGACCTGCACTCGCTCGGTCAGTACATCCAGGACGGGATGAGAACGATGTTTGAAACCGTGGTGTCGATCCGCAAGACCGGCACGGAACTGAACATCCCGAACGACCCCGCCAATATCGACGGGCTGAACTTCCTCTCCGGTAAGGATCTGAACTACGTCAACGATATGGCAATGCAGGGGACGCTGTTTGCCCATATGGACGGCGGCGTGCCGAACATCCTGCTGGAAGTAGAGGACAGAAGCGCCAAGTCGCTTGGCTACATGATTTACTTCTTTGAAAAGGCATGCGCCGTTTCCGGCTACCTGCTCGGCGTCAATCCCTTTGACCAGCCCGGCGTGGAGGCATACAAGAAGAATATGTTTGCGCTCCTCGGTAAGCCCGGCTACGAAGAAGAGAAGAAAGCGCTTGACGCAAGACTTGCCAGATAAAAACCGCAAGTAAACGAAAGACCCGGTACGGCACACTGCCGTGCCGGTTTTTTCCGTTTAGGCTCCCTTGTGTAAAGGGAGCTGTCAGCGAAGCTGACTGAGGGATTGTCCTTGTCATCAAGAATCGGCATTCTCTTTCCGCCCGTGGCATGGCGCCGTCAAATCCTCGCTTTTTCTTTCCTGATTTTTGAAAAAAGCACTTGAAAAAAGAAGAAACATCGTGTATAATAAAATCAGAGACGGAAGAGTGCTTTCGTTATCAATATTTTGGAGGTATTTCTTATGCTGAAACTGATGATTGGCGTAAAAGGGACAGGCAAAACCAAAACTCTGATTGAGAAGGTAAACGCCGCCTCCGCCACCTCGCACGGCGATGTTGTTTGTATCGAAAAAGGGACGAAATTGCGCTTTGACATAAGCTCCAAGGTGCGCCTTGTGGATACCGAAGAATACCTCGTTTCCGACGCGCAGGCTCTCTACGGGCTGATCGCAGGCATTCTTGCCAGCAACTATGATGTGACCGACATTTTTGTGGACAACACCCTCAAGATCTGCAACGGGAACATCCCCGCGCTGGAAATCATGCTCAACGAGGTTGCGGCTCTCTTGGATAAACATGACGTCAACCTGTTTATGACCGCTTCGATTCCGGTAGAGGAAGCAAGCGACACTATTCAGCGTTATCTGTAATTTTTTGAAAATCAAAATGCGCCGGAAACTTCCGGCGCATTTTTGTAAAGGAGAATCGCTTGAAAACCGAACTGAAAGGCAACTGGCGCTTGCTTGCACTTCCGAATGAGGAAGTAAAGAAAACCGGCTTTACCCCGGTGCACACCGCGGAGTTTGCCGTGAGAAACGACACAATCGGGGCGGAAGTGCCCGGTTGCATGGAGCTGGATCTTTTCCGCGCGGGGCTTGCCCCCGACCCGTTTTTCGCCGGAAATCCGCTGGTCTATCAGCAGTTTGAAAACCGCCATTTGTGGTATTATACCGAGTTTGACGCGCCGGAAGGCGCCGATGAGTTGCTCTTTGAAGGGGTCGACACCATTGCGGAGATTTACCTCAACGGGGCACTGCTCGGCAGGGCGGAGAATATGATGATTCCGCATACCTTCGCGGTTTCGGGGCTGAAAAAAACCGGGAACTCAGTGGTGGTGCACATCCTCCCGGCGATGATTGAGGCGCGGCGCTATCCGCTGACCCCGCTGACCGCGGGGCTACATTATAACGCTGCCTCTCTGCCGATCCGCAAAGCGGCGTATATGTATGGGTGGGACATTTTCCCTCGCTTTGTGTCGGGCGGGATTTTCCGCCCGGTGTATCTGGTCAAAAAGCCGCCGGAGCGTATTGAGGAATATTACCTCTATACCACCAAGTCAGATACCGTGAAACATACCGCGCGGGTCAATTTCTTCTATCGCATTCACACCGACGCCGATTCTGTCCGTGACCTGACCCTGTCGTTGCGCGGCACTTGCGGTACGTCTGAATTTGCATTCCGCCTGCCGTTGTGGCATACGGACGGCACTGCGTGCCTGACCATCCGGGAGCCCGTCCTTTGGTTCCCGAAAAACGCCGGAGAGCCGGCGCTTTACGACGTGACCCTGACGTTTACGCGTGGGGAAACGGTGTTGGACGAAAAGCGTTTTTCTTTCGGAATTCGCACCGTGGAACTGGTGCGCACCTCGGTGCTGGACGGGGAGGGGAACGGAGACTTTTACTTCCGCGTCAACGGCAAAAAGGTGTTTTGCCTTGGCACCAACTGGGTGCCGACCGACGTATTCCCCAGCTGCCAGCCGCAAAGGCTTGCCCGCGGGCTGAAACTGCTTTCGGATGTCGGCTGTAATGCCGTGCGCGTGTGGGGTGGCGGGCTTTATGAGGAGGACGCGTTTTACGATTATTGCGACCGCCACGGGATTCTCGTCTGGCAGGATTTTGCCTTTGGCTGTGCTATCTACCCAGAGGATGAACGGTTTTTGAAACTTTGCGAAACCGAAGCGCAGACCGTGATCCGGCGGCTCCGTCAGCACCCGTCACTTGCGCTTTGGGCAGGGGATAACGAGGGGGATTTGGTTTACGGCTGGAAGCGCCTGCCGCAGGACCCGAACGCCCACCCGCTGACCCGCTCGGTACTTGCCCGCGCGGTGCGGGAATACGACCCCATCCGCCCCTACCTCCCATCCTCTCCGTATCTGGATTCCGCCGCGTTCGGCACGCGTGTCAAAACGCCGGAGGATCACCTTTGGGGTCCGCGGGATTATTTCAAGGGCGACTATTATAAGGGTGCCAAAACGCTGTTTGCCTCCGAAATCGGCTATCACGGTTGCCCATCGCCGGCGAGCCTTGCGAAATTTATTTCCGCCGATCAACTCTTCCCGCCGTTGGATGAGAACGGGAACGGTCGCCCCGACTGGCTGGGGTGCACGCCGCCAGCCCCGAGCTTTCGCCCACGGCACCGTATGCCTACCGTATCCCGCTGATGTGCAATCAGGTCAAAACCATGTTTGGTGACATGGCGGAAAATCTGCCGGATTTTGCGCGGCAAAGTCAGATTTCGCAGGCGGAAGCGATGAAGTATTTTATTGAAAAATTCCGGTTGGCGCGGGAGCGCGCCGGGGGGATTATCTGGTGGAACCTGATTGACGGCTGGCCGCAGATTTCCGACGCGGTGGTGGACTATTACGGCACCGAAAAACTGGCATACTCCTTTATCCGCCGGGTGCAGGCGCCGCTGTTGCTCTCCTTTGCCGAGCCGGAGAGTGAAAAATACAATTTGTACGCAGTATCAGAGCTACCCACTGAAACGGAACTGACCTTTACGGTCACGGATTTGCCAAGCGGAAAAACGTTGCGCTCCGGCACTGCCACCGCCAAAGGGGAGGGCGTTACCCTGCTGGGGAGCCTGCCTCAAACCGTTGATTTTCACTTTTATCTGATTGAATGGCAGGCGGGGGAGCACTCCGGCAAAAATCACTATATCACCCAAGCGCGCGGGATTTCTTATGGCGAGTACCTCCGCGCCCTTACTGCCGCCGGAATGGACGCATTTTCCGGCTTTGACCAATGATCAATAATACAAGAAAACCGGGAGGGGTTCTTTGGCTGTTTATTTATCAGCCGAGTCTCTTTTCCAGTGCGTCCAGCTCCTCGTACATCGTAGCGGGAACATGATCGCCGACCTGGGCGTAGAAATCACGGATGTTCTTGATGTCCTCTTTCCAGGAGGCAGTGTCGATGGACAGCAGGTCGCGGATGGTCTCGGTGGTGATACCGTTCAGACCCTCCACATTGATGTCCTCCGGCTTCGGAACATAGCCGATTGCGGTCTCCACAGCGTCTACCTTGCCTTCGCAACGGGCGAGAATCCACAGAAGAACTCTCATGTTGTCGCCAAAGCCGGGCCAGATGAAGTTGCCTTCGTCATCGGTGCGGAACCAGTTGACGTGGAAGATCTTCGGAGCGTGCGGGATCTTCTTGCCCATTTCGAGCCAGTGTGCGAAGTAGTCGCCCATGTTGTAGCCGCAGAAGGGAAGCATAGCCATAGGATCGCGTCTGACAACGCCGACAGCACCGGCGGCAGCAGCGGTGGTTTCTGAAGCCATGATTGAGCCTACGAAGGTACCATGCTTCCAGTCGAAGGACTGATAAACCAGCGGAGCGGTCTTTGCACGTCTGCCACCGAAGATGATAGCAGAAAGCGGAACGCCTGTCATGCTGTCAAATTCCTTGGAAACGCAGGGGCACTGTCTTGCAGGAGCGGTGAAGCGGGAGTTCGGGTGAGCAATCTTTTCGCCGGAAGCGGGATTATACTTTTCGCCCTTCCAGTTGAGGCAGTGAGCGGGCGGAGTCTTTGTGAGACCTTCCCACCAAACTGTGTTGTCGTCTGTGTTAAGAGCAACATTGGTGAAGATGGTGTTCTTACGGGTGCAGGCAAGAGCGTTGGGATTGGACTTTTCATTTGTGCCGGGAGCAACGCCGAAGAAGCCGTTTTC
>ERZ779865.2568-NODE-2568-length-11302-cov-2.992620_pt1 | contig 11302 bp, 9 predicted proteins | sample MGYA00433088_ERZ779865 | MGnify/ENA primary metagenome ERZ779865 (study PRJEB29588, sample SAMEA2151703) | human gut metagenome | biome: human gut; feature: human-associated habitat; material: faeces | place: Denmark | collected 2008/2010 ... | reverse complement strand
CATCGGTCAACCCCTCCGGAATGAAGGAGGCGGCCGCCGTACTTACGGCCTGTCCCAGATGATCCGGCAGCACGGTGCTTATGGTAGCCAGGGTAGAATCGAGTTCCATAAAAGGGTTCCTTTCGGGTAGAGTGCACAGACAAAGGCGTCGCAGAGGTCAACGCCCATGTATCTGCATTCTGCACCAGGTATCAAAACACATTGTCATTGCGAACCAGTGCGCACACTGGTGTGGCAATCCCCCGGTTAGAGGTAGAGACTGCTGGCTTCATTGGATAAATACCCATGTGTTTACATTCTATGTAAGGTTTCCTTCGTAGGGGTCGATGCCCTCATCGACCCGTGCACATTTCCTATCTTTTGGAGCAGTGCTCCAGAAGAAAAGGAAAAGCCGCCGCCATTTCTGGCGGCGGCACAGCATTCCATGGGGAGATAACTTACTTGATCTCGGCCTCGGCGCCGGCTTCCTTCAGCTCGGCAACCAGCTTCTCGGCATCTTCCTTGGAGATGGCTTCCTTCAGGGTCTTGGGGCAGTTGTCAACCAGATCCTTAGCGTCCTTCAGGCCCAGGCCGGTAGCGGCACGGACAACCTTGATAACGCCCAGCTTGGAAGCGCCGGCGGACTTCAGGATGACGTCGAACTCGGTCTTCTCCTCGACCTCAGCAGCAGCGGAAGCAGCGGGAGCGGCAACAGCGGCGGCAGCGGCGGAAACGCCGAAAACCTCTTCCAGAGTGTGAACCAGTTCGGACAGCTCCAGAACGGTCAGTTCCTTAACCTGCTCAACCAGAGCAGTGACTTTTTCACTAGCCATGATAAATTTCCTCCTATGTGAGATAAAGATTTAAAGGAACAGCATGGACGCGGCGGGAACGAACGCGACCAGGAACAGCACGCCGACCATGATGAGAACAAAGGGGATAATATTCTTGATGATCTCCTCGATCTTGACGGGGTAGATGCCGCAGATGCAGAACATGTTGAGTCCCATGGGCGGCGTTATGGTGCCAACACAGATGGAGACGACCATGATAAGGCCGAACTGCACCAGATTGATGCCGAGCGCCGACGCGATGGGGGCGAGCAGCGGGGAGAGGATGATGAGGTAAGCGTTGCCCTCCATCAGCATGCCGATGATCGTGCCGCTCTCCTGATCCATTGGGATCACGTAAGCGCCCTTTTCGAAGGTGACTTTCGCGCTGTCGCGCAGGTCGGCGATGCAGCTCTTGGTGCCGTCGGCCTCGATGTAATAGTACTGCTGGAGCTCGGCACTGGAACCGGCATTGAGCTTATAGTACTCTGCGCCGTGGCGGTCGAGCGTGTAGAGAAGTTTGTCGATCCACTCAACGTCCGCGGGGACAACGTAGGCAGTCGGGCGGGTGCGGCTGCGGACGATGGTGTCCTGCAGGCTGATGGCGTTGGCGCCGATGCTGTTGATGTTGCCGTAGATATCGGCGACATACTGGTGCAGCGGGGTTGGGCTCTTGACCTTGCCGGAGGCGCTCTGCTTGAGGACGAGAACGTCGGATTCACTGTAGGTCTTGCCGGTCTCGGCGACCTTGGCGCGGGCGGTGTTCACGGTGTCCATAACGGTTTTGGCGTTGGCGGCGGTGGTGTCATAGATGGACTTGGTCGCAACGACCTGACCGTATACGCGGCGCGGCATGGCGAACAGCGCGCCGTCAGCGCCGTGACTCTCGATCAGAATGGAGATGGCGTTGCCGAGACCGTAGTAGGCGCGGCCAATGGGGTTATTGCTGGTGATGCCGTAGTGGTAGGCGCGGAAACCGGTGTCGAGCAGGTCCTTGTGCATCTTGTCGACGACAAGCTCGGTGGTCAGCTTGGTCACGGCGGGATCGTCGTTCAGGCTGGAAGCGCCGGTGATCTGGAAATCATTGAGTTCGAACTTCTCGGGATCGTTATTGTAGTTGCCCATCTCGGAGAAGAAAAATTCGTGGTTGTCGATCACAACGTGCGGCATGAACTTGTAGTATGTTTCGTGCAGCATGGCCGTTTCCTTAGAGTTGATCGCCATGTGGTCGCGGTTCATGTCGATGCCGTCATAATCGGTGCGGACGAAGAGGAATGCGCCCTCCACATTGATGCGGGGGATCATCACGATATCGATCTTGTCGAGGATGTCCTCACCGTACTGGCCGCAGAGCTCCTGAATCATGACGAGCGCGCTCTCACCGGCGGCAGGCTCATAGGGGTGAATCTGGGCCTGCTGCCACACGATGGGCTTGCCGCCCTCGCGCAGGATCTTGGCCGCATCGTCCATGGTGGCGTTTGCGGGAATATTTTTCTTGGTGAACACGAGCACTGGGTAGTCGTAGCCGTAGTGGGCGGTCTTACCAGCGCTGAAAACGTGCATGTAGTTGCTCTTGGCCGCGTATTCCTTGATGAAAGCGGTCATCTCTTCGTTGGTGGTGGCCTGATAGAGCGCGCGGCCCTCCTGGAAGGCGGGAGTGGTGAAGGGCTTGTAGCCGACGAGCTCGTCCGTGCCGAGCAGGTACTCCATCTCATCGGTTCCCTCGATGGGAACACCGTAGCCAACGCCCTGGTCAAAACCTGCGGGGGCCTTTTCACCGTTCACGCCGACGGGATTGTTGTTACTGGTCTCATAGCCGGTGCCAGCGATGGGCGCAGTTTTGACGGGTAGTGTCTTCGCACCAGCTTTCAGGTCTGCCTCAGTGACGAGGAAGAGCTTGACGATGCTGTAATACTTGCTCTCGACCTTGCCGCGGACGAGATAACAGTAGCCGCCCGCCTCGGTAACGGTGTATTTGCCGTCCTTGTCCGGTTCAATGATTGTCAGCTTGGGATAGTTTTCGCTATTAGGCTCGGTGAAGGCCTTGACAATACCTTCGACGGTTTTTGCTTCACGTTTCTGATACCATGCGGGGATACCCTTGAACATGGTTACGACTACGTCGTTTGCGGGAACATCCTTAGGATATTCAAGCGTGATCTTCACGCTTTTCTCTGCTGCGAGCGTGCTGGTCATCAGCATCGTGACGACCATCGCGAGAGTCAGCAGACAGCTCAGGGATCGCTGCATCATTTTTCTCATAGCTTCTTTTCTCCTTCTTAAAAACTGTCGGTACCGGAACATCATGCACAAACGGAAGAGAATTTACCCGTTGATTCCTGTTGACAATACCGATTTGGATAAGTAAACTGTAACTATTAAAGTCGCCTTTAAGTCAATAGGTTTTCGCGCGGTTATCTTAACAGTTTTTTAAGGAGATTTTCGTATGCCTTATACAATCGGAGAAGTGGCACGCATGATGAATATTGCCCCATCGACCCTGCGCTACTATGAAAAGGAGGGGCTGCTGTCTCTCGGTGTGCGCGCCAGCAATGGGCAGCGAACGTACACAGACGACGATATTGCAACGCTTTCAATCATCGAGTACCTGAAATTCTGCGGTCTTCCGCTCAAGGAGATTCGCTCGTTCCTGCCGCTCATCCGGCCCGGCGGAGAGACACTCAGCGCCCGCCGCGACATCCTTGCCAAAGAGCGCGACAACGTCCGCGCGCAGATCACGGCGCTGCAAACGAAGCTCGAACGTCTGGAATTCAGCTGCTGGTTCTACGAGACCGCGCAGCAGTACGGTTCGGTTCTGCCGCTGTATGAATTTTCAGAGGAGCACTTTCCTCCGGAACATCGCAACGTCCTGCGGGAGAGCTTTCACCTGCCGTTGACGCACGTGCGCACAAAGCTCGAATGGTGATAAAAAAGGGAGCCCTGAGACATACCGTCTCAGGGCTCCCTATATGTCGATCCTTATTTCTTTTTGTCCGCTGTGCCCCACGGGTGGCACTGGTAGGACTGCTCCTCGCTCATGCCGAAGTAGCGCAGGTCCGTGCGCCCGTACTGGTCGCCCCAGGTGACGTCGATGTGGTACTGCGTGCCGTCCAGCGTCGCGAGCGTCCAGATGTGGCTGTTGTTAAAAAGCGAGGTGCACTCGATGCCCTCGAGCTTCAAGAGCAGATTGTAAGCGCCCGTGTAGCCGTCGCACACGGCAAGGCCGCTGACAAGCGCGCCGTAGGCAAGATGGCTCGCGGAATCGTCTGCGGCGGCGTTATCGTAGCGGCAGTGGTCGCACAGCCATTGAAAATACGTGCGCGCGATCTCATACTGGCTCATGTCGTAGCTCAGCGTGCCGCTCTCCCAGAGCGAGTCGTGGACCTTGATCGCGGCGGCGAGCGCCTTGGCGCGGTACGATTCGAGCGTTTTGTCCGTACAGGCGGTGGACGAAAACGTGAGTACGACCTTGCCCGTCGAATACGAGCGGCAGGAGACGGCGTTGTACATCTGCTCGCAGTATGTTTTGACGCAGGAGGTGAACGCCTGCGTCAGCGCGCTGGCGGTGGCGGTGGTGAGGGCCTTGGAGTAGTTCAGCGTGATCGTGTGCTCGCCGCGCGCGAGCATATTGCGAACCAAACCGTCGATGACGGCGGTGTCCTTGGCGGACGTCGGGAGCGACGTGCTTGCCGGCGCTTTGACAAGGCTCGCGAGCGTCGCGTTTTTGACGGAGTGATACGGCGCGACCGTCCACGTGAGCGTCAGGCGCGTTTCAGGTTTGACAACGCGCGTCAGAAGCGCCGCAATTTCCGCGCGGCTGACGCTGCGGTCGGGATAAAAGCTGCCCTTTGCGTCCATGCCGGAGAGCAGCCCGCGGCGGTACATCAGCAGAATTTCGCTGCGGTAGGGCGTTTTGTCCGTCACGTCGGCGATGTAGTCGCGGCTCGCGTAGGCCGAGGTGACGAGCGAGGCGTTGGGCTCGGTGTACCATTCCTCCGGCACGGCGAAGGCAAAGATGCCCGCCATCTGCGCGCGCGACGCGGGCAGGAGGTAGAAGCCCTCAAAGCTGTTGTCGAGCAAATTCTGGCTCTTCAAGTACGAGACATACGGCGCATACCACGCCTCGTTTTCCTTCGCTGTGGGGATGACCGCGTCGCTGCCGGTCGTGTAGATGGCGCGCAGCCGCGCGGCAATGGTCAAAAGCTCGGCGATCGTCACATTGCCGCTTGGCGCAAAGGAATCCTCGCCGCGGCCGTTGAGTACGCCGTATTCATAGGCCGAGACGACCGAGGGGGCGAACCAGTCGCCGCCTTTCACGTCGGCAAACTGGCCCTCGTAGACGCGAAGCAGCACGAACGGGGCGCTGTCTTCGCTCATCGTTTCCTCCTGTGCGGGAGCGGCAATGTCCTGCGCGGGGTCCTCGCTGTAAGCAAAGGCGCTGATGCTCAGCGCAAGTGCGAGCGCCGCGACAAGCAGCGCAAAGCGGAACTTCATGGCGTTTGCTCTCTCTTTCTCACATTCTCAAAATTTCACGGGGATCACGGGACTAAAATGTTCTGTTCGTCTGCGGTGATGTCGGCGACATAGGGGTTGAGCATCGAATTCGTCATCTCGAGCACCTGCTCGGGATAGAGCGTGTAGAAGGACTTGCCCTTGTACCAGCCCGCGCCGTCGCCGGGGAGCGTGGCAAAGCTGATGGCGTCCGTCCCGCCCATGGAGAGCGCCTGGTTGGCGAGCCACACGAGGTTGCCGAGCGTCAGGTCGGTCTTGACATATTTTAAGAACGTTTCCGCCATCGCGGGAACGTTTTCAATCTTCATCAGCTTCTGCGCCACGGTCTTCAAAAACGCCTGCTGCGTGCCGATGCGGCCGATATCCTGCCGCCCGCCGTAGCCGGGGTTATCCTTGTCGGAGTTGTGGCGGAAGCGCACGACCTCCATAGACTGCTGGCCGCTCAGGTGCTGGAGACCGGCCTTGAAGTGAATGTGCAGATCTTGGTAGGGGTCGTCGTAGTCCATATCCTCGGGCACGTCGAAGTCGACACCGCCGATCTGGTCGATGAGCGCGATGAACCCCTTCAGGTCGACGGAGACGTAGAAGTCCACGGGAACGCCGAGCATATCTTCAATGTTGCTGCGCAGCTTTTCCGTGCCGCCGTTATTGTAGGAGGAATTGAGCTTGCGGCCGTTGCTCATCAGCGTGTCGCGCGGCAGGCTGACGACGTCGATCTTCTTGTTCTCCGCGTCAAAGCGCACGAGCATGTTCGTGTCGCTGCCGCCGGCGTCGTTGTCCACACCGTAGGCGAGGATCGTATAGCAGTATTTTTTGCGCTCTTTGCCGTTAGAAATGGTTTGAATGGCGTCGCTGTCCTCCGCCGTGCCGTCCTGCTGCGTCTGCTGGTCCTCGTTGTCCGTGACGGGCTCAGGCGCGCGTACGACGTACTTGACCGTCGCCACAATGGCCACGGTCAGGAAAAGAAGCGACAGAAGCGTGACGACGACGCGCTCACCGCGATTTGCGCGTTTCTTCTTTTTCTTCGGCCTGCGGCGCGGCTCGCTTTCGCGGCCGATGCTTGGCTCGTAATAGTCCTGTTTTCTCATCTTGTTGCTCCGTTCTTTTTTCTTTCGGTTTACAATAATGCATTCTACCCTGCGCGGCGGAATTGTGCAAGAGTAATTTTGCCGCGCAGGAGGCGCACTCTTATGTTAGACGCAAAAAGTCGAAAAAAGTTTCAAAATCCCTTGTATTTTTTTCGCGTGGCCATGCCGCCGCGGATGTGGCGCTGGGCCTTGTTGACCTCCAGCACCTCCTTGACCTGCAAGTATAGGCTGCGGTTGAACTGCGGCAGGCGGTCCTGTAAGTCCTTGTGCACGGTGGACTTGCTCACGCCGAACTTTTTTGCCGCGGCGCGCACGGTGGCGCGGTTTTCGATGATGTAGGCGGCCAGCGCGCAGGCGCGCTCTTCCATGTTACCCTTCATGCAGCACACTCCTGACTCATGTTGCTCCATCTATATGCGTGCAGAGAGGGAATATGCGCATCGGGAATGAATACGCGGCAAAAACGTTGTGCAAAGCGGTTCAGGCATGTTATAATTTCTCTGTCTACACCGAAGACGGCACAAACGAAACGACAGGGAGGTCCTGCATGGAAAATAAACTCATCCGCAGCAAATACTTTTTATACCTGACCGAATTTTTTGCCGGTATGTCCGTCATGGCGGTCGAGCTCGGTGCGAGCAGGCTCATGGCCCCGTACTTCAGCTCGTCGCAGATCGTGTGGACCGTTATCATCGGCGTCATTATGATCGCGATGGCCATCGGCAACGTCTGGGGCGGCAAGCTCGCCGACAGGAGCGCGACGCCCGATAAGCTCTACCGCCGCCTCATCATCGCGGCCATCTGGATCGCGCTCATCCCGTTTGTGGGACGGTACCTGATCGCGGGCATCTCGCTGCTGCTGGCGCTTTTTGTGACGAAAAACTTCCTCGTCTGGGCGGCGCTCGCGGCGTGCCTTGTGATCTTCGCGTTCCCGTGCGTGCTGCTCGGCACCGTCACGCCGTCGCTCACGCGCTTCACGGTCGACAATCTCGACGACACGGGCAAGACCGTGGGCAGGCTCAACGCGCTCAACACCATCGGCAGCATCATCGGAACCTTCGTGCCGACGTTTGTGACGATCCCCGCCGTCGGCACGGCGGCAACGTTTTTGATCTTCTCCGGTGTGCTCGCGGCCATCGGCATCGCGTACTTCGTGTTCGAGAAGAAAAAGAGCGTGCCGGGGATCGTCTCCGTCCTTTTGATCGCTGGACTGTGCTTTGCCCTGCCGTCTTACAGCTTCGCCTTCTGGCAGAGCGACATCACGCTTGAGGACGAGTCCATCTACAACTATTTGCAGGTGCAGGACGACGCGAAGCGCACGACGCTCTCGACGAACGTGCTCTTCGGTGTGCAGAGCGTGCAGGTCAAGGGCGACGCGCTGACGGGCATGTACTATGACTACGCGCTCGCCGCGCCCTGCATGGCGGGCATGGACGGCACGGACAACGAAAACCGCAGCGTGATGATCCTCGGCATGGGCTCTGGCACGTACGCGAGCTACTGCACGCGCTATTTCCCCGGCGCGAGTGTGCAGGGCGCGGAGATCGACAAAAAAATTGCCGACATCGCGACGGACTACTTCGGACTTCCAGGCAGCGTGACCGTCGCGGTCGAGGACGGGCGCGCGTACCTTGCCGCGTCGAAGGAGAAGTTTGACGTCATCATGGTGGACGCCTATCAGGATATCACCATCCCGTTCCAGCTCTCGAGCGTCGAGTTTTTCAATGAAGTGCGCTCTCATTTGAAGCCGAACGGCGTGATGGTCGTGAACCTCAACATGACGTCCGCGGAGAACGGCTCCATCAACGAATACCTCTGCGACACGATGGCGAGTGTCTTTAAGCACACCGTCACCGCACCGGTGAGGGGCAACACGAATACCGAGGTTTTCTGCACGAACGCGGATGACTGGGAGGAGACGTTCCTGTGCAGCATCGCAAAGCTCAAGGACAGCGACTATGCCGATATGATGCGCACGGTGTACTCCAAGCTCACGCCCTATGAGGGCGGAAGCTGCATCCTGACGGACGACAAGGCCCCTGTCGAGGTGCTGGGCATGCGCGTGCTCGACGAGCTCATCGGCGATGAGCTCAACTACTACAAAGACGAACTGAGAACCGGCGGCCTGTCCGCACTGATCGGAAATTGAAGATAAAAAAATCCCCGCGCCCACGGCGCGGAATTCTTTTCAGGGTAGAGAGCCTCGCAGAGTTTTTACCCGCAAGGGGTACGCAGCATCCGTAAGGCAGCAAAGCTGCCAACGGCTGCCCAGGTGCCGCGCACGGCACGAAATAAATTCAAATCGGTTTTCCGCCGCGACATGTGCGCCCTCCAGAGGGGCTTCTCTTGCCCGCTGCGGGGCAATTCACCTTCTGGCAGAAAACACTTTGCGCGGAGCGGAAAACGGTGAAGCGCCGTCTGTGACGGAAACAGCAAGCCGTTTTCGAGGAAGCGGCACGATTGGCGCGCCTGAAAGGGCGCGGGAATCGTAATGCCGCGACGGTGCAATGTCGCAGCCGCCCTGCGGGTGGCAAGGCACGAAGCGCAGCGAATTCTCCTCGAAAAAGCGGCATGCCGCTTTTTCGACAATAGTAAGGGGCGGCTTTTGCCGCCCCTTATTGTAGCACACTGTCCTGCCTTGAAACAAGAAATTTTATTCCGCGCTCTTGAGGCTCTCGACCATGTCGATCTTCTTCATCCTGAAGTGCGCGAGCACGTTGACGAGCAGCGAGAACAGCGCCGTCAGGATCGCCGCGTACACGTAGGCCGACGGCGCGGTCTGACGTCCGAACATCATCAAATCGATCTCCGTTGAGCGCACGAGGTAAATGTGCAGCCAGTGGCCCATGAAGCAGCCGAGCAGGATGCCGAACACCGTGAGCACGATGTTTTCGCGATACACATAGGCCGAGACCTCGCCGTCGTAAAAGCCCAGCAGCTTGATCGTCGCGAGCTCGCGCTGGCGCTCAGTGATGTTGATGTTCGAGAGGTTGAAGAGCACGACCATCGCCAGCGCCGCCGCCGCCAGAATGATGATGACCACAACGAAGTCCACGCGCTCCATGCTGTGCATGTAGGTATCCTGCGTGTCGCGCATGCGCGAGGTCGTCGCCACGCCGCTCATGTCGAGCAGCTTTTCAAAAATGGCGTTGCAGGTGTCGGTATCGTCGCTCGTGAAGTTCAGAAGGTAGGCGTTCGGCTCGCCGTCGGCGTGGAGCGCATTTTCATAGTAGCCGGGCGTCATATAGATGAAGTGGCCCGTATAGTGCTCGTAGATGCCCGCGACCGTCACATCGCCGCGCACGTCGCCGTCGAGGAAGAAGGTGTCGCCCACCGAGACCTTCAAAAGCTCGGAGAGCTTCTGGTCGATGTATACGCCCTCATCGCCCATTGTGATGGGATCTCCGCTCTTGTAGTCGAAAAGGTCCACGACCTTGCCGATCTCGTCGGAGGCCATCACCTCGACATAGGCGGTGGTCGAATAGGAGGGGGTGACCACCGTGGCGGACGAGGCCGCACAGGGGATGTAGTTCACAACGCGGGAGTCGCCTGCAAGGAAGTCCTCCACCGCCGCGCGCTCCTCGGGCAGGGCGTTGTCGGCAAGCGTCACCTGTGCCGAGTAGTGGAACAGCTCGTCATACTGGCGCGACATCGTAAAGAGGAGCGACGAGCGCATGCCGAAGCCCGCGATGATGAGCGCGGTGCAGCCGCCGATGCCGATGACCGTCATCCAGAAGCGCTTCTGGTAGCGGAAGAGGTTGCGCGCCGTGACCTTGTGGATGAACGACATACGTCTCCACAGGGGCTTGATGTACTCAAGGAACACGCGCTTGCCCGCCTTCGGCGTGCGGGGGCGCATCAGGCTCGCAGGCGTTTCGCGCAGCGTGGCAAGGCAGGCCCAGAGCGTCGCGACTGTTGTGCAGGCGACCGCCGCGAGCACGGAAAAGAGCGAAATATCCGTGTAGGCGTGCAGCTCGATATCCGGCATCTGATACATGATCTGATAGGCCGTGAAGATCATCTTCGGGAACAGGATATAGCCGATGACAAGGCCCAGAACGCCGCCGACAATCTTCGCTCTGCCGAGCTGCGGATGTCTTCGGCAGAGCGGAACATCAGCCACTACACCATCGATGCGCCCATCAGCGGCACCATCGTGGACAAAAAGGTCAAAGCCGGCGATAAGCTCAGCGCCAACGACGCAGCCATGCAGAACCTCTGCACCATCTACGATATGAGCTATCTGGAAATGAAGCTCAACGTGGACGAGCTGAAGATCCGCTCCCTCAAGGTCGGCCAGGAGGTGGACATCACCGCCGACGCCGTCCCGGGTGAGACTTACAAGGGCGTCATCAGCAGCATCCTCGTGGCAGGCACTACCGCCAACGGCTCCACCAACTACCCCGTCACCGTCCGCATCGACGACATGGGCGAGCTGCTGCCCGGAATGAACGCCACTGCGAAGATCACCACCGCCAGCGTCAAGAATGTTCTTGCCCTGCCCAACGCCGCCCTCGTCCGGGGCAGCTATGTGCTGGTGACCAAGGATTCGCCCAGCGCTGCCAATGCTGAGACTTCCATGACCGCTCCCGACGGCTACGTCTACGTCAAGGTGACCACCGGCATCAGCGATGACGATTACATCGAAGTGAAGAGCGGCCTGCAGGAGGGCGATACCATCGCTTACGACAACTCCAGCGTCAGCGCGACCGACTTCTACAGCAACACGATGGCCTCCGCCGAAGGAGATGACGAATGAGCACGCTGATAGAATTTGATGGGGTCTGCAAGTATTACCAGATGGGCGACACCCTCGTAAAGGCCGCCGACCACGTCTCTTTCAAAATCAACAAAGGCGAGTTCGTGGCCATTGTGGGCCAGTCCGGTTCTGGT
>ERZ779865.2564-NODE-2564-length-11315-cov-5.633925_pt1 | contig 11315 bp, 7 predicted proteins | sample MGYA00433088_ERZ779865 | MGnify/ENA primary metagenome ERZ779865 (study PRJEB29588, sample SAMEA2151703) | human gut metagenome | biome: human gut; feature: human-associated habitat; material: faeces | place: Denmark | collected 2008/2010 ... | reverse complement strand
AAAGTCGGGGCTTTGTGCTAAAAAAAGAAGGTGTGCTTTTTGACACACCTTCTTTATCGTTTGCATTAATTCATCGCCAGTTGTTCATCCCGCAGCTGTTGGTTGATCGACTGGATATAGTCGAGAATCTCTTCCCGTCCGTCTTTTGTTTCAGACGACGATAATAGGATAGGAGGAAGTTCTTCCCAGGTTTCCAGCAATTTCTCTTTGTATTTATTCAGGTTATCCGTCAGTCTGCCCCGGCTGATTTTATCGATCTTCGTGAAGATGATGGCAAACGGAACTTCATTTTCGCCCAGCCATTCCATAAATTCCAGGTCTATTTTCTGTGGTTCGTGGCGGCAGTCCAGCAGAACAAACAGGCAGGTTAGCTGGGGCCGTTGCAAGACATAGCTTTCGATGATGCGGCGGATGTTTTCACGTCCTTCTTTTCCCCGCAGGGCAAATCCGTATCCAGGAAGGTCAACCAGAAACCATTCCTTATTGATGAGGAAATGATTGATCAAAAGCGTCTTTCCCGGCTTTTGGGAAGTCATGGCCAAGCCTTTCCGGGCTGTCAGCATATTGATGAGGGATGATTTCCCCACGTTGCTTCGTCCGATAAATGCATATTCCGGCCGTATTCCTTCCGGGCATTTCTTAACGTCGGTGTTACTGATAACAAATTCTGCGCTTTTTATTTCCATGTTCTATTTTATTTCGTTTGATGTTTAATTGATAACAGCCAAAGTCCCATAAAGGTTATAAGACCGTTCAGCATGAGCATCTCGTATCCGAATGTGTATCCGATGTATTTCTCTACCAGATAGCTGGTGGAAAAGCAGATTAACGGAGAGGCGATGCAAATATACGGAACAAATTTGTCTCTTGGATGCTTTTGGGTGAAAAGTCCGAAAACAAACAGACCTAACAACGGGCCGTAAGTATATGAGGCGATCATGTAAATGGCATCAATGATACTGCGGTTGTTCACTTCCTTGATGATGATAATGATAAGGGCAAACAGGACGGAAATGAGCAGATGTACTTTCAATCGGGTCTTCTTCGCTTGTTTGGGCGCCTGATGGGTTACTCCTAAAATATCAATACAGAAAGAAGTTGTCAAGGCTGTCAGAGCCGAGTCGGCACTACTGAAGGCAGCCGCGATAATACCGATGGTAAAAAAGATCAGGATGCTGCTTCCCAAGATACCTGATGTACAGAACATGGGCAAAATATCGTCACTCATGGCGGGTAAGGCGATCTGTTCTTTCCCGGCTAAGATGAGCAATAAGACGCCTAAGGAAAGGAAAAGGAAATTGACCGGCGTGAAAGCGAATCCGTATGTGTACATATTCTTCTGGGCATCTTTCAGGCTTTTACAGGAAAGATTCTTTTGCATCATGTCCTGGTCGAGGCCGGTCATCACTATGGTAATGAAGATTCCACTGAAGAACTGCTTGGCAAAATGCTGGGTGCTGTGCCAGTCGGAGAATTCGAAGATACGGAAATGCGGGTCATGACCAATTGCTTCTACCATGCCACTCATGTCAAGGCCTAATTTATCTTTAACTTGCCAGATAATGACAATCAGCATAGCCACCAAACAGATGGCCTGAATCGTATCGGTCCAGATAATGGTCTTGATACCGCTTCGGAACGTGTATAGCCACACCAGAAAGATACTGATGACAACCGTCACACCGAAGGGAATATTCCAGGTACTGAAAACGTAATGTTGCAAGATCAGTACGACTAGATAAAGCCGGGCCGCCGCTCCTACAATCTTGGAGAGCAGGAAAAAGGAAGCTCCCGTCTTGTAACTGTATCGTCCGATCCGTTCTTCCAGATAGGAATAGATAGACGTCAGCTGCAGCTTATAATATAATGGTAAGAGAACTTGTGCGATGAGGATGTAGCCGACAAAGAATCCTAACACGGTCTGCATATAAGTCATGTCGATCCCGCGTACCATGCCAGGAACGGAGACGAAAGTCACACCCGAAAGTGATGTCCCTACCATACCGATGGAAACGATGTACCAGGGCGACTTTCGGTTTCCCAGGAAAAAGGCTTCGTTACTGCTGTTCCGCCCGGTCAGCCAGGCGATGAACAACAGAAGTCCGAAGTAAAGGGCAATAATCAGAAGTATCAGGTAACTGTTCATTGTCAATAGCGTTTGTCCAGATTGGATCCAGGAAAGTAATGTGCCAGTATTTGCTGGTAATTATATCCTTGTGTACTCATGACAGCTGCACCGATCTGACAGAGACCGACTCCGTGTCCCCAGCCGGCACCTTTCAGGACGAAGCGGGTCGGAACTTTCGGATCTTCCCCAAAAATCCGGTCTACGACGAAGGCCGAACTGTACAGATGAGATTCGGATAAGACCCGGCGTATTTCCAGCTCTTTCCCGATGATGTAGGAACGCTCTGAGCCGACAATCTTCAATTCCTCGATTCGACCGGACTTTCCGCGTTTCTGGGGAAGCAAGTCGATGATCTTTCCGAAAGGAATACCGCTTTTCCGGTAAACCAGTTCGCTGAGTTCCTCCTGTGAATAGCTGACTTCCCAGCGGTAGAACTGGGTAGACTGATCATATTTATTGAGGATTATTGAGAGCAGATGTGTGTCGCTTGTCTGGCAAAAGGAAGGCGGGTAAGAACGGATCCATTTTTCGGCCTCTGCTTCTTGGGTTAAGTCCGGAACAGGCGCTGAATCGGGGCGATCGGCCACACTCGACAAGTAAGGATGATGAACCGGTTCCCAGCAATGTTCAAACTCTTCGGTAACACCACCGCAGCATTTCGAGAAGCGGGTGTCGCAGGTTTCTCCTTCGTAAGTAAGTACTTCTCCCCTCGTCGCTTTGATGATGGCTTGAATATATGGATTTTGGGCAGCCCGAGTCAAACCCTGGTAACGCTGGCAATGATCGTCGGCACAGACATCAAACAAGGTGTGGTCTTCGCGGTCGTACCAGCGGATCAGTTTCTCATTGTCCCGAAAACAACTCTGCGGATGTTCCGTCTGTTTACACTTCTTTTCGATCTGTGCCAATACCCAGCTTCGGGAAATAACGGCATGAGCCTTCAGAAATTCTCTGGGAGAGCGGGCATTCATCTCAGAAGCAATCACACACGTCAGATATTGTTCAAGGTCTATATGGTTGATTGCTACCAGACCTTCTTTCGAGGGAGTAATTTCGAGTGCTCCCTGGAAGCGTTGGTCTTCCTGCTGTTGCCAGTGAAAATCCACGCCGATGGTTACGGCCTGTAAGTCGAATGTTGCATTAGGCGAAGTAGGCTCGAAGAAAAGCTGGTTATACATTTTCCCGTTGAAGACGATTCTCCCGTCGATAAGTATCGCTCGCTGTTCGCCTCTCAGAAAAGCTCCGTTTTCTACCATGACGTATTCCTGATTGAAGGTAAACGTAATGGCTTTGCGGGTCAGAATGCCCACATAAATAGTTGGTGCTCGCATGATTTGTATGTTATTCCTTTCTTTTATTGATGTTAGTTTGCTCGCCCTCGGCAGAGGAAGGGAAACATTCCATTCATGCCGAGGGCGATTGTCCCTTCAGACGAAGGGCTTATGAATTGGTCTCTTTCTTAGCCCGCAATGAACTGTAGGTCAGATAAGCCATCAAAGCCAGATACATGACGATGGCCAGGACTTCGGCTCCTTTGCTTCCGGCCCAATCGGCTTGATATAAATCGACTCCCGCAAAACGGAGGGCTGCACTGACAACGCCCATCAGAGCGCCACCGGCAATGAATCCGGATGAAAGCAGTGTTCCTTTTTCCAGACGGGCATTGTTCAATGCCTGGTCTTTGCTCCGGCTTCCTACATACCAGCTGATGGCACCGCCTATCAATAACGGTGTATTCAGTTCCAACGGGATGAACATACCCAGGGCAAATGCCAATGCCGGAATACCTAAGAAGTTGAGGATAATGGCCAATACAGCGCCGATGCCGTAAAGTACCCACGGTGCTCCGGCTCCGCTCATCAGCGGTTCAATTACAGCTGCCATGGCATTGGCTTGCGGAGCGGCCAGCTGTCCGCTCGTAAATCCGTAAGTCTGGTTCAGGATCAGGATCACGCCGCCCACAGTAGCTGCCGAAACCAGCGTGCCTAAGAATTTCCAGGTTTCCTGTTTCGCCGGTGTCGTGCCTAACCAATATCCGATCTTCAGGTCGGTGATGAAACCTCCGGCCATAGACAGAGCCGTACACACAACACCTCCGATGATCAGGGCTGAAACCATGCCGGCTGTTCCTTTCAATCCGCAAGCTACCAAGATGATGGAAGCTAAGATCAGCGTCATCAACGTCATTCCGGATACCGGGTTTGTACCGACAATCGCAATGGCATTGGCGGCTACCGTAGTAAACAGAAAGGCGATAACGGCAACCAGCAGGAGTCCGATGAAGGCATAGAACGGATTATGCAGCAAACCGAACTGGAAGAAAAAGGCTGTTACGAACAACGTCAGGACAACACCCACCGAAATGATCTTCATCGGAATATCCCGTTGGGTGCGGGGCACACGTTGCATATTGGCTTCTCCCTTATTGTTCATTTCCTTGACAGCCAGTCCTACGGCTCCTTTGATGATTCCCCACGATTTGATGATACCAATTACACCGGCAGTCGCAATACCGCCGATACCGATGTGGCGGGCATAGGTCGTAAAGATTTCTTCGGCACTCATGCTTCCTACCGTAGCCGTGATGGCGTCATTTCCGAAAGTCAGCACATCTGTACTGAAGACTGCCGACATCACCGGGATGATGATGAGCCAAACCAGGAAAGAACCGGCACATATAATTAAGGAATACTTGAGTCCGATGATATAGCCCAATCCCAATACGGCTGCACCGGTATTGACTTTCATGACGAGCTTGACCTTTTCGGCCAATGTCTCTCCTGCACTGACTATCGTTGTGCTGACGGTTTCACTCCATCCGCCGAATGTCGCCACGATGAAGTCGTATAAACCACCAATCAGTCCGGCAAAGATCAACGGCTTTGCCTGGTTTCCGCCTTTTTCACCCGAAACTAACACCTGCGTCGTAGCTGTTGCTTCCGGGAAAGGATATTTTCCGTGCATGGTCGAAACGAAATACTTGCGGAACGGGATCAGCAACAGGATTCCTAAGATGCCGCCAAGCAACGAACTCATGAATACTTCGAAGAAGTTGACGGTAATTTCCGGATATTTATCTTGAAGGATATACAAAGCAGGAAGGGTAAAGATGGCTCCTGCCACGATGACACCGCTGCTGGCACCGATTGACTGGATGATAACATTCTCGCCCAAAGCATTCTTCCGTTTGAATCCGCTGGAAAGCCCGACGGCAATGATGGCAATCGGAATGGCCGCTTCGAATACCTGTCCGACTTTCAATCCTAAAAAGGCTGCGGCAGCGCTGAACACAACTGCCATGACTAAACCCCAGCAGACAGACCACGGTGTTACTTCCCGGTAGGTTTTGTCGGGATGCATAATAGGGCGATATTCTTCCCTTTCTTTTAACTCGCGGTAAGCGTTTTCGGGCAAACCGCTCATTTGTTCTTTCTTTTCTTCCATTTTATCCTGTTTTTTTACGATTAATCGTTGCATTTTGATTTTCAACAGATACAAAAATAGATTTTATTTTTCAAATGACAAATTTAACAGGGTAGTTTATCCGGCAGACAGGCTGAAGCATAATCGGCTTAAAAAACTTATAATCTCTATAATGAAAACAGCTCACAGACGCCGGAACTTAAAATTTTTACTACATTTGTTGCCTGAAAACCTCTGGTTTTTTTAGTTTCCCAGTTTTTTGGTTTTAAGTTTGCTGATCTTAGAAGGATGTGAACCCCTGACTCAAAAACGAAAGAACGTAATACATAATAGATTTGCAGACATCATACATTTAGATTTTACGAATGAAGAAGTTGATTTTTTGTCTTGTGTTTCAACTGTGTTCGCTTTCAATATGGGCACAAATCAATACGGACCGGGTGTTAGCCATCGGACGGAATGCCTTGTATTTCGAAGATTATGTGCTCTCAATCCAATATTTCAATCAGGTGATCCGTTCCAAACCCTGGCTGGCTGAGCCTTATTTTTACCGGGCTGTGGCAAAAATCAGTCTGGATGATTTTCAGGGTGCGGAAGATGATTGTACGGCTTGCCTCGAACGAAACCCTTTCCTGGCACAGGCTTATTATGCCCGAGGCATTGCGCGGCAGAGTATGGATAATTTTGACGGCGCCATTGCCGACTATGAAAAGGGTTTGGAATTTAAGCGGGATGACCGGCAGATGATGGTCAATGAAGCGGTCGCTTATATCCAGAAGAAAGATTATGACGGAGCGGAAAAGATGTTCGAAAGACTGATGACGGCTCATCCGCGTTATCCGATGGCTTATCTTTCCCGTGGTGCCATGTACATCGAAAAAGGAGATACCACCAAGGCACTTGCCGATTACGACAAGGCCATCGAACTGGATCCGTATTATCCGCCGGCTTATGGCAACCGCGCCATCCTGTATTATCAGTTACAAGACTTCGACAAGGCACTGGCTGATTTGAATGAAGCCATTCATCTTGACCCGAGAGAAAGTGGTTATTACATCAATCGGGGTCTGATTTGCTATCAGAAGAATAACCTGAAAGGTGCGATGGCCGATTATGATCAGGTGATCAATATGGATCATGATAACCTGATTGCCCGATTCAACCGCGGACTGTTGCGTTTCCAGGTGGGCGACAACAACCGGGCGATTGAAGACTTTGATGTGGTACTGCAGCTGGAACCAGACAACTATATGGCTTATTATAACCGGGCTTTGCTGCGGTATGAGACTGGCGATTACCGGGGTTCGGTAGCCGACTTCAATGTGGTGCTGGCCGAATATCCGGATTTCTTGCCGGGTTATTACAGCCGGGCGGAAGCCAAGAAAAAGATGAACGACCTGGCGGGTGCCGACCGGGATGTCTGGACGGCTTATAAAAAGGAAGAGCAGATGAAGAAAGACCGGGCTGCCGGTAAGACGACGGCTTCGACAGCTTCGGGAACCACGACGGCCAGCTCTTCTGGAAGCGGAAATGCAACCGATAACAATACCCGTGAACAGTCGGATAAGAACATCGACAAGTTCAACCGTCTGGTGGTATATGACAAGGAAGAAGAACGCCGGAATAAGTTCAACAGCGATGTGCGTGGCCGTGTTCAGGATCGGAATGTCCGTGTAGACCTCGAACCGCAGTTTGTATTGACATTCTACGAAAAACCGGATCCGGTGAAGAAGCAATTGTATTACAGTAAGCTGATCGACGATTTCAACCAGAAGATGGTATTGAAGATGAAGCTGCTGATCACCAATGAAGAAGCAGCTCTGACAGAAGACCAGATTGCGGCCCATTTTGCTTCGATTGATGATTATTCGGCTCGGATCGCCAAGAATCCTTCAGACGTGAATTCTTATCTCGGACGTGCCATCGATTATATGCTGGTACAAGACTTTGCATCGGCCATCAAAGATTATGATAAGGTAATCGAGCTGGATCCGAATTCGATGATTGCATTCTTCAACCGGGCGGTTGTCCGTTACAAGCAAATGCAATATCAGGATTCGAATGAAGAGGCCGAGATTATGGATATCCGTTCGGATATGACGATGAACTTCAATATCGGCGGAAAACAGATAGTACATTCGACTGTAACTCCTTCGAAAGATGATTTGAATGCGATCAAGGAAGAACGACGGGCTTACCAGCATGAGCAGATAACGCGAGATTATGATATGGCCATCAAAATCTATCCGGATTTTGTCTATGCTTATTTCAACCGGGCAAACTTGCGCTGTGCTTTGCGCGATTACCGGGCAGCTATCGAGGATTATTCGGAAGCCATCCGTCGCGATCCGGAATTTGCTGAAGCCTATTTCAACCGGGGCTTGGCAAGGCTCTCACAAGGAAGTACGAGTCAGGGTATTGCCGATTTGAGTAAAGCCGGAGAATTGGGTATCATCAATGCGTATAGCATCATCAAACGGATGATGGAATAAACGGCGGGCTGAAACCGTCAAAAAGTCATTTTGTCAAATTGTCAAATGAATGTACCTGATTTTTCGTCTGTACGGATCAAAGTTCAGGTACATTTCTTTTTATGCGATTCTGGCGGAGTTCAGCATTGACGAAAGGAAAGTGAAACGGGCGGATTGGCTACTAAAAGATAAAGGCCGTCGACATGTCAGGCAGCAATTCCAGAAGGTAGTCAGGAATGAGTCCGACCTGCAAGCATTTTGTTCATTGGAAACAGGTCTTGTTTTGTGACAAAAAAGATAATGAAAACGGCCGAAATAAGTCCTGAAACCGGACTTGAAGGCTTCTCAAGGCAAAATATACGAGGTTTGTGGGCAAAATATACCGGGAATGAATGAAAAGCCGGCGTGTTTTTAGTAAAACATAACGACATTTTTCGGAAAAGATAGGCATGAAATGGCCGAAAAATAGGAGAAAAATACCCTTTTCAGGCACAAAAAATGGTGTTTGAAGTCGGAAAAGAGGCGTTTTTCGTTCGTTTCTTTGAAAAGGCGTGTTAGCAAAAACAGCAGAAATAAGTCTTTCCGGCGGAATAACCGGAAGAAAGACTACAAATTGATATATGTTTAATTTATAAAAGAGTGGAGTATTGTATGAAGAAAAAGTTAATGTTGGCCCTTTTAGCGGGCAGTTTAGGTCTGGCCCATGCTCAAAAAGGTTATAAAGGATTTGTAGAAGGCGGCTTTACAGCCGGATTAGGAAATTGGAACTTACACCGGTTGGAAGTATTGACAAGTCATGGGTATGAATTTTCTCCGTATTTCTTTGCCGGTGCAGGAACGGGTTTACAGTATTATACGTTGCCCGAGAGTTTCTTGTTGCCTCTCTATGCCGATTTCCGCAGTACCTTATTGCCGGGACGAAAAGTATCTCCGACAATTGGTCTTAAATTAGGTTATAATTTCAATGTATCCGACGGAGTAACACCCATGGGATTGTTTGCATCGCCTGCAGTAGGCGTGCGATGTGCCGTCCGTTCCCGGAATGCCGTCCGTTTTGAATTGGGATATGCGGTTCAGCAAGGAGAGGCCTTTATTAGCGTTCCTTGGGCAGGTTTGTTTGTAAAACCTATTAACATGAACGGTTTAGCTATCCGTTTCGGCTACGAATTCTGAAAAAATGCAGGGAGAGCATTTGTCGTATTAGAAGAAATAGTATTATCTTTGCAGAGATATAAAAGCAAACTGTAAAACATAAGTAGAAATGGTAAAAAGTGCATTACAAATTGCAAGAGCAGCTTACCAGCCAAAGGTTCCTGCTGCTTTGAAAGGTGCAGTAAAGGCTGTTGATGGAGAATACACTCAGTCTGTAGCTGATCAGGAAGAAATCAAGAAATTGTTCCCGAATACATACGGTATGCCGGTGGTTACTTTCGAAAAGACAAATGACGTGAAAGAATTCCCTGCTATGAACGTAGGTGTTATTTTGTCTGGCGGACAGGCTCCTGGTGGTCATAATGTTATTGCCGGTTTGTTCGATGGTATCAAAGCTCACAATCCTGCATCTCGTCTGTACGGATTTATCTTGGGTCCTGGTGGTCTGGTTGATCACAAGTATATGGAACTGACTGCCGATATTATCGATGAATATCGTAATACGGGTGGTTTCGATATGATCGGTTCAGGTCGTACCAAACTGGAAACAAAAGAACAGTTCGACAAAGGTCTGGAAATCTTGAACGAATTAGGTATCAAGGCTCTGGTTATCATCGGTGGTGACGACTCTAATACGAATGCCTGCGTATTGGCTGAATATTACAAGGCTATCGGTGCCGGTGTTCAGGTAATCGGTTGCCCGAAAACAATCGACGGCGACTTGAAGAACGCTCAGATTGAAACTTCATTCGGTTTCGATACAGCTTGTAAAGTATATTCAGAAGTTATCGGTAACATCCAGCGCGACTGTAACTCTGCTCAGAAATACTGGCACTTCATCAAATTGATGGGTCGCTCGGCAAGCCATATCGCACTCGAGTGTGCGCTTCAGTGTCAGCCTAACATCTGCCTTATCTCTGAGGAGGTCGAGGCAAAAGACATGACACTCCAGGATGTGGTCAATTCTATCGCCGATGTAGTTGCGGCTCGCGCTGCCGAGGGCAATAACTTCGGTACGGTACTCGTTCCCGAGGGCCTTATCGAGTTTATTCCTGCCATCAAGCGCCTCATCGCCGAGCTGAACGACATGCTTGCCGTCAATGCCGATACAGTGGCCTCTCTCGAGCCCGAGGCTCAGCGTGACTTCATTGTCTCGCACCTCACGGAGGAGAATGCCCGCACATTTGAGTCGCTTCCAGCCGGCGTGGCACGTCAGCTCGCTCTTGATCGTGACCCCCACGGTAATGTTCAGGTGTCGCTCATCGAGACAGAGAAGCTGCTGAGCGAGATGGTCGGCAACCGTCTTGCCGACATGAAGGCCGAGGGAAAATATGATGGAAAATACTCGGCTCAGCACCACTTCTTCGGTTACGAAGGCCGTTGTGCCGATCCTTCCAATTTCGATGCCGACTATTGTTATTCGCTCGGTTATACCGCAGCACTGTTGGTAGGCGAGGGCAAAACGGGTTATATGTCGTCGGTTCGCAACACGACCAAACCGGCCAGCGAGTGGATTGCCGGGGGCGTGCCTGTGACTATGATGATGAATATGGAACGCCGTCACGGAGAAATGAAACCTGTTATACAAAAAGCATTGGTTCGCCTCGATGGGGCTCCTTTCAAATATTTCGCCGCACATCGTGACGAGTGGGCTATGAACACGTGCTATGTCTATCCCGGTCCTATACAATATTTCGGTCCTACCGAGGTTTGCGACCAGCCTACCAAAACGTTGATGTTGGAACAAAACGGAACTATTTGAGAACCTGTTTTGAAGTCTCACGAAGGTAAGACCGATTATTAGAAAACAAGCAGGTTGCCTGCTGCCGAAAGGCATATAATTATTCAACAAAAAATCCGCACTTGCGGCTTGCAAAATCCCCCGATACAGAGCGTTCTGTGCCGGGGGTATTTTTTTATTTGTTCTTGGTAAGTAGAGATTAAGGTTCATCGATAATTAGTGTGGATTGTTCTTGTATATTTCAACCTCTCCCCTGTGTAGTGCAGCGACACAAGGGGAGAGTGTGATACCCGATTTGTTACTGTTACAGTCGATGTTTTTAATCCCTCTGTCGTTTTAACCCCTCCGTCCTTGCGGACACCTCCCCTATATTTTGCGTTGCAAAACACAGGGGAGGAGG
>ERZ779865.2561-NODE-2561-length-11321-cov-2.401740_pt1 | contig 11321 bp, 9 predicted proteins | sample MGYA00433088_ERZ779865 | MGnify/ENA primary metagenome ERZ779865 (study PRJEB29588, sample SAMEA2151703) | human gut metagenome | biome: human gut; feature: human-associated habitat; material: faeces | place: Denmark | collected 2008/2010 ... | reverse complement strand
CAGAATTTTACCATAAGATATAATTTTGACAGTATGAAGCCACAGAGTATGTGGAATGCCGATCTTGGTGACAGATATTCTAATCCGGTGCTGTATGCGGATTACTCAGATCCTGATGCCATAAGAGTTGGTGAAGATTATTTCATGATTGCGTCGAGCTTCTGCAATTCACCGGCACTGCCAATCCTTCATTCAAGGGATATGGTGAACTGGAAGGTTATTAATTATGTGCTTAAGCATGTTCCTGAAGACAGGTATGATGAACCTGTCCATGGCTGTGGAGTATGGGCACCTGCAATAAGATATCATGAAGGAATCTATTATGCGTGTTTTCCGATGCCGGATGAAGGCATATATATGAGCACAACAACTGACCCATGGGGTGAATGGTCAGAGCCTGTCAATATAAGACCGGGAGCAGGCTGGATTGACCCATGTCCGTTCTGGGATGAGGACGGAAAGGCATACCTTGTTGCAGGAGTTGCAAAGAGCCGTATCGGATATAAAAGCGTGCTGCATATGGTTGAGATGCAGCCGGACGGAATGGGACTCATTGGGGAAGAGGTAAAAGTCTTTGATGGCAATCTCAATGACCAGATTACGATAGAAGGCCCGAAGCTTTATAAGCGCAATGGCTGGTATTATATATTTGCACCGGCTGGCGGTGTAAAGACCGGCTGGCAGACGGTGCTGCGTTCACGCAATATATTCGGACCGTATGAGTACAAAGTAGTTATGCGTCAGGGTGATACTCCTGTTAATGGCCCTCATCAGGGAGCGTGGGTTGACACTGTAACAGGTGAGGACTGGTTTATTCATTTTCAGGATGTATATGCAGCAGGAAGAATTACGCATCTTCAGCCTATGCACTGGGAGAATGACTGGCCGGTTATCGGAATAGCCAAGAATGGCAATGATTACGGAGAACCGGTACTTGAGTACAGAAAGCCTGATGTAGGTGATGTTGAGACTGATGTATGTGAGCCGGATTCATCCGACAGCTTCTGCGGTAAGAATCTCGGACTACAGTGGCAGTGGAATGCCAATTATGAAAAAAAATGGTATTCGTGTACAGAACGTGGTCTCATACTTAATGCAATGTTCAAAGAGGCTGACAGACCTCTCGGAGATGTTCGCAACCTGCTGCTGCAGAAGTGGCCGGCACCGGAATTTACGTGCATAACGAAGATTGATGTTACAGGAATGAAGGAAGGTGACACGGTCGGAATTATTTCAATGGGAATGCTCTATGAAGGGCTTGCATTGACAAAGAATGCTGCCGGATTTGATGTTAGTGTAACAGAAGGTACGCAGCATTTTGATAAGGAGAAGGCAATAACTGACGAGCAGACCAAGACGGTTGCACAGCTTGCTGCAGCTGAATGTGCAGATGGTGTATGGTTTATGTATAAGGTCGTAAGGACAGGATACAGGGATATCAGCGAAGAAGAGAAACATACTCCGGTGGAGATGCTGGGTCTGTATTACAGCGTTAACGGCACTGATTTTGTCAAATGCATATCTGCTGAATCTAAAGCAGGCCGCTGGGTTGGCGTCAAGAATGGCATATACTGCATAAGCGATAACGATGACGGCGGCTGTGTTACTGCAAAATATGTCAAATATATAAAAAACGATAACATTTAATTTGCTTGCAAATGAGCTGTGAATATGCTAACATAAGCATATTAATGGTAAAAGCCGTGAAGGCTCTTGAGCAGAAGTGGATTATCCCTTTGATGCGGGTGATACCGATTAGTATATCCGTCCCGGCATATATCATTTTACTGATATGTGCCGGGACTTTTTAATTTGATGGAGGTAGAGATGGCAAATATTATTTCTGACGAAACAATTGATTATGTTGGAATTCTTGCTAAACTGGAACTTTCGCCTGAAGAGAAGGAAGAGGCGAAGAAGGATATGGGAAGGATGCTCGATTATGTAGATATGCTTAACGAACTTGATACATCAGGTGTGGAGCCTATGTCACATGTGTTCCCTGTTAATAATGTATTCCGTGAGGATGTTGTTACTAATGGTGACGACCGTGATAATATTACAGCCAATGCACCGCAGAAGAAGGATGGCGCATTTATGGTACCTAAGACATTTGTCTAAGACAATTGTCTAAGACATTCGCCTAAGATAATTGTCTGATTATTTTAAATATATGATTTGGAGGATATAGACGTGGATTTGATGAGTCTGACAGCAGTAGAGCTTGGCAGAAAGATAAAAGCCAAAGAAGTTACCGTCAGGGAAGCAGTCCTTGCGGCATATGACAAGATTGATGAGAAGGAAGCTGAACTTAACTGCTACGTTACAACAACGAAGGAAGCAGCACTTGCTAAGGCGGATGAAGTTCAGGCTAAGATTGATGCGGGTGAACTTACAGGACCTCTTGCAGGTGTGCCTGTTGCAATTAAGGACAACATGTGTACCAAGGGAGTGCTTACGACATGCAGTTCCAGAATACTTGAGAATTTTGTGCCTACATTTACGGCAGAAGCAGTAATTAACCTTGAGAAGGCGGGTGCTGTAATTCTCGGTAAGACTAATATGGATGAGTTTGCGATGGGAAGTACAACGGAGACATCGCATTACGGAGCAACTAAGAATCCATGGAATACAAAGCATGTTCCGGGCGGTTCATCAGGCGGTTCAGCTGCAGCAGTTGCAGCTGATGAGTGCAGCTTCGCACTTGGTTCGGATACAGGTGGTTCTATAAGACAGCCGAGCTCATACTGCGGCGTTACGGGTATGAAGCCTACTTACGGAACAGTATCAAGATACGGACTTATTGCCTATGGTTCTTCTCTTGACCAGATAGGACCTATAGCTAAGGATGTTACGGACTGTGCAGCAATACTTGAAACGATTGCATCATATGATCCTAAGGATTCAACATCAATCAGGAGAGATGATTATGACTTTACATCAGCACTGGTTGATGATGTTAAGGGGATGAAGATAGGAATACCGAAGGATTATCTTATCGAAGGGCTTAATCCTGAGGTTAAGGCAGCGATTATGAATGCTGCACATAAGCTTGAAGAAAAGGGTGCTGTTGTTGAAGAATTTGACTTAAGTCTCGTAGAATATGCGATTCCTGCATACTATGTAATTGCATGTGCTGAGGCAAGTTCTAATCTCGCAAGATTTGACGGTGTTAAGTACGGATACCGTACACCTGAATATAATGAGCTTCACGAGATGTACAAGAAGACACGTTCAGAGGGATTCGGACCTGAGGTTAAGAGAAGAATCATGCTCGGTTCATTTGTATTAAGCTCAGGATATTATGATGCTTATTATCTTAAGGCGCTCCGTACAAAGGCGCTTATAAAGCAGGCATTTGATAAGGCGTTTTCTAAGTATGATGTAATTCTCGGACCTGTTGCACCTACAACTGCTCCTGAGATAGGTTCATCACTTGCAGATCCTATCAAGATGTACCTTGGAGATATTTATACAATCTCTGTTAACCTTGCAGGTCTTCCGGGTATCAGTGTTCCGGGGGGATTTGATTCAAAGTGTCTTCCTATCGGTGTGCAGATGATTGGCAACTGTTTTGAAGAGAAGAAGATTATCAGGACTGCATATGCATTTGAACAGTCTCTGAAGGCAGAGAGAATATAGGAAAGGGGCCAATACAATGAGAGAATACGAAACAGTCATTGGACTTGAGGTCCACGTTGAACTTGCAACTAAGACAAAGATTTTCTGCGGATGCTCAACTGCTTTCGGTGGAGCACCTAATACACATACATGTCCGGTATGTACAGGTATGCCGGGTTCACTTCCTGTACTGAATAAGCAGGTGGTTGAATATGCTATGGCAGTAGGGCTTGCTACGAACTGCGCAATAACACAGGACTGCAAGTTCGACCGTAAGAACTATTTTTATCCGGATAACCCACAGAATTATCAGATATCACAGCTCTATTATCCAATATGCCGCAACGGACATGTAGATATTGAAGTTGACGGAGTTAAGAAGAGTATCGGAATCCATGAGATTCATATGGAAGAGGATGCGGGTAAGCTTATACATGATGAGTGGGAAGACTGCTCACTTGTAGACTTCAACAGAAGCGGTGTTCCGCTTATTGAGATAGTATCAGAGCCTGATATGCGTTCTGCAGAGGAAGTTATTGCATATCTTGAGAAGCTCAGGATGACAATACAGTATCTTGGCGCATCAGACTGTAAGATGCAGGAAGGCTCTATGAGAGCCGATGTCAACATTTCCGTAAGGGAAGTGGGAGCAGCTGAATTTGGTACGCGTACTGAGATGAAGAATCTTAACTCATTCAAATCAATCGCAAGGGCAATTGAGGGTGAGCGCAACAGACAGATAGAGCTTATTGAGGATGGCAAGAAGGTAGTTCAGGAGACACGCCGCTGGGATGATGCCAAGGAGTCTTCATATGCTATGCGTTCTAAGGAGGATGCACAGGACTACAGATATTTCCCTGAGCCTGACCTTGTACCTATAGTTATAAGTGATGAGTGGATTGCAAGGGTTAAGTCTCAGCAGCCGGAATTCAGAGAAGAGAAGAAGGCAAGATATCAGGAGGAGTTTGGTCTGCCTGAGTATGATGCGGATATTATCACGGGAACAAAGCATCTTGCAGATATATTTGAAGAGGCAACCGGGATTTGTGGCAAGCCTAAGAAGGTATCTAACTGGATTATGGGTGAGACAATGAGACTTCTCAAGGAGAAGGAGATGGATCCTGAGGATATTACATTCGCACCTGAGAACCTTGCTAAGATAGTTAATCTTGCCGATGCGGGAACAATCAATAATACGGCTGCCAAGGAAGTGTTTGAAGCTGTATTTAACGACAATGTCGACCCTGATGTTTATGTTGAAGAACATAAGATGAAGCAGGTTAATGATGAGGGCGCATTGAGAGAGGCTATTGAGAAGGTTATAGCTGAGAATCCACAGTCTGTTGATGATTACCATAATGGTAAGGAAAAAGCAATTGGATTTCTTGTTGGACAGACTATGAAGGCTATGAAGGGTAAAGCTAATCCTGCAATGGTTAACCAGATATTAAAGGAATTGCTCTAATATATGAAAAATGATTTACTGACTATTGGAAGTTTTACTGTGCATGGATATGGCCTGATGATAGCAATTGGCGTTATTGCTGCTTATATGATGGCGGAATATCGTGCCAAAAAGAAGAATATGGATCCGGATAATGTCCTTTCACTTGTTATATGGGCACTTGTATCAGGATATATCGGTTCTAAGCTTTTGTTTATAATTACTATCCTTCCGGATGTTTTTAAGGATCCTTCAATCCTTAAGAATATCTGGCAAGGCTGGGTTGTATATGGTGGAATTATTGGCGGCGTAATCGGAATCATGATTATGTGCAGAGTTAAGAAGCTGGATTTTTGGCAGTATATAGATCTGACAGCTCCGTCAATGGCACTTGCACAGGGATTCGGACGTATCGGATGTCTGCTGGCGGGCTGTTGTTACGGAAGACCTGCAACGTCAGCGTTTGCAATTACATTTCATAATTCGGCATTTGCACCTAATAATATTGCTCTTGTACCTACACAGATAATATCCAGCGGACTTGATTTTGCTAATGCATTCGTGCTCCTCTGGCTTGATCGTAAGAAAAAATGTGATGGACAGATTATGGCATTATATCTGATGTTCTACAGTGCTGGCAGATTTGTGCTTGAGTATTTCAGGGGTGACCTTGAACGCGGAAGCGTTGGAGTGCTGTCAACGTCCCAGTTTATATCGGTATTTACATTTATACTTGGTGTGGTCATATTCGTGGCGAGAACACGTTTATGTGATAAGAATAAGTGATGGAAGGAGGTGAAGGAGGGTGTTTGGATTTGGTAAATCATCTAAGCCAAGGGCAGCAGTATTTGTAGATTATGAGCACTGGTTCTATGGATATCATAATAATTTCCATATGAGACCTAACTTTGAGGAGTGGATTCAGGAACTTAAGAATGAATATGACATTGATGAACTTCATGTGTTTGGAGATTTTTCAGAGCGTCAGATAGGAGCGGAGCTTCCTGAACTTCAGAGAATTACGAATAATAACGTGACTCATACTGCAAGTGATAAGCTTGGTGTGGACAAAGATTTTACGGATGTAATAATACTTGACCATATTTACAGAAGTGCAGCAAAGAAGAAGAGTGCAGATGTATATGTGCTGTTTACAGGGGATGCACATTTTACATGCGTTGTGGATTATTTAAAAGAACTTAATAAAAAAGTAGTTATTTACGGAGTTAAATTCGGCTTCAGCAATGCACTGAAGTCAGCAGCAACAAGTTATGTAGAGATGCCAAGACAGATTCAGGTTAAGAATCATTATAATGACCTGATTCTTGCAAGTCTTGATAAGCTTCGCAGAAAGCCGGGCAAGACACCTTCATACTGGAGAACCATAGACAGCGTTGCCAAGTATAACAGGGTTCCGGAAGACAGGGTTAAGAAGGCGCTTGATGGCCTTATAAGCCAGAAGTACATCAGCCAGACTACAAAAACAGATGCTAGGGGAGAGAAAATTTCACTCCTTACGGTTGACTGGGATAAGCTCAGCCAGGATGGAATATGGCAATAATTATATTGTCTGGGGGTTACTTATATGAGGATAGAAAAAAGAAGAACAAAGAGAATTGATGTTGATGTTACAGTTTCGTTAAGGCAGCTGGGGGATAGCTTTGTATCAGGATATTCATCAGATACGGTGGATGTGCATGTTATTGACATATCAAAAGGTGGAATAGCATTCGAGTCTGATTATGATTTTAAAATTAATTCTTACTATGATACTATAATCACACTTGCCAATAAGGAATCATTTGGGGCGGTGATAGAAGTGCTCCGCAAAGATGTTCACGGAGCGAATAACGTATATGGCTGCAGATTTGTCGGAATTAATGCTGATGACCAATTTAAGATTGATGTGTATCAGCTGCTTCATGACAATGGCGAAGCACAGTAGCAGCGTGGCCGTGAGTGGAAGGAAAACCAGCGGTCTGCAGATATAAAATACTGCCATACAGGATACAAGCAGATGTCCTGTATGGCAGTATTTTATTGTTTTGTTATATATTTTTCTTCAAAGCTCGAAGATGGCATCGGTCTGTCATAATAATAACCCTGTATCTTATCACATCCAAGTTCCATTATGCGCTGCCTTTCACGTTCGGTCTCAATGCCTTCACATATTATGTCGAAACCTATACTCCTGAGTATATTGATGATTCCTGAGAGAAGAATCACTCCTTTGTCATTATCAAGGCACTGCCTTGCAAAACTGCAGTCAAGCTTGATTGTGTCGGCAGGCAGAGTGGCAATAAGACTGAGTGAGGAATATCCGGAGCCAAAGTCATCCATCTCAATCACAAAACCAAGAAGTTTTAACTTTTTAACTTCCTCGATTATCTGATGCGGATTTTCCGTATACGCCGTCTCTGTAATCTCAAGATGTATATTCTCAGGTTTCAGACCATGTTTATTGATAATTCCCATAATAATATCAATAAAATCAGGATTGTATATGTCCGTTCTTGATACATTTACCGACACAGGTACAATAGGATAACCTTTTTCTTTCCATCCCTGTATGTAACTGCATGTCTTGTCCCATACAAACTTGTCAAGTTCCGTTATGAAGCCATTTGTTTCAAACAATGGTATAAACTCTCCCGGATTCATAAAGCCTTTTTCCGGATGTACCCATCTGACCAATGCCTCTGCACCGGCAACCTTTTCTGAATTCAAGTCATACTTCGGCTGGAAATATACCTTAAACTGTTCTTCTTTTATCGCATCTTCCATACAGTTTAATATTTCCTGTTCATGAACCTGCTTTTCCCAGATTTCCTTATCATAATATGCGATATACCTTCCATATCTGCCCTTTATCGTGTCAACTGCAAGTATTGCTCTGTTTATCATCGCATGCATTGACATCTTTGCGGTATCAATAAGATAAATTCCAAATCTAAGCCTGAGATTCATATTTACCGGAAAATCGTTTACCGTCTTTACTATGATGTCAAGATCATTGTGCAGACTTTTCTTATCATACTCTTTCAGAAGAACAAAATGTTCATTTTCTATTCTTCCGCAAAGTTCATTGTCATTTACATAATGTTTAAGCACTTTCGCCATAAACACCAAAAGGTTATCGCCTGTTTTTTCTCCAAACAAGTCTTTTAAAAGCTGAAAGTTCTCTATATCAGAATACACAATTGCATACTTCTTATCTTTACTATGCTTTAAAATTTCTTTCGTTTTTTTAGAAAATGTCTCCTTTGAATACACACCTGTCAAAGTATCCATCTGAAGGTAATTCACAAGCGATGCTGTTTCTTTGAGGTGTATTATATTTTGAAGTCTCTTTTTAACAATAATGGGATTATACGGCTTGCCAAGGAAATCACTTGCTCCAAGTGACAACGATTTTAACTCTGATGCTTCATCACCGTCAACTGAAGTCACTATAACCGGTATCTTTGGCAGCATTTTCCTGTATGACATCTCATTGAGTACACCGTAACCATCAAGTTTCGGCATAATTATATCAAGCACCACGGCAGATATGATATCCCTATTTTTGTCAAGAATTTCAATAGCTTCTTCCCCATCACACGCTTCAAGAATATTGTAATCATCTTCCAACAGCTTTATCAGACATTCTCTATTTACTTCCTTATCGTCAACGATAAGTATTGTATTTTTCTCTGACATTCTGCCTCCTCCTTTCAAAGCGTATTTTTTAACCTTCACGAATCAGAAAACTTTTTCCATATGCGTATCGGTCTCATTGCGCTTATTATAAAACTTCTGAATAATCTCCTTCTTGTCTCTCTTTCTTATGGGAACAAGTTTATTGTCCGGCATATAAAAATCATAATCAACAATATCTTTTACCCAAAGAATATTAACAATATAACTCTGATTGCACCTTAAAAACATCTCGGAATCAAGTTTTTCTTCCAGTTCTCCAAGTCTGGCATATACCTTAAATACATTATTTTTGCAAAAAATACTTACAACCCTTCCCATAGATTCAAGACAATAAATATCTCTCTGTCTTATAAAAATCTTCTTCTGCTGAATAGTGACTTCCAGCATCGCTGCTGTGCTGTTTTCCTTTTCAACATCATACTTTTTCAGATAATACACAAGCGTTTCCCTGACTTCTTCAAGCATATACGGTTTCAGCATATACGCCAGTGCATGAACATCATATCCCTCTTTCATATACTGCCCACTGCTTGTCGCATATACGATTTCAACCTGTGCATCTTTTTCTCTTATTGCCTTTCCTGTTTCAATGCCATCTAGCTGTTTCATCTGGACATCTAAAAAAATCAGTTCATAATCGCCCCTTGAATAATTTCTGAGCAATTTTTCACCTGAAGAAAACTCAAATATCTGTACTCCATATCCGATTTCCTTCAATAATCCCTCAATGACGTTTTTCAGGATGCCCCTCTCGATTTCATTATCATCACATAACGCAATCTTTATCATCCCATCACTCTCTTTCCCATTTTCAGTACAACTCTCTGTACCTTTTACCCCAAATAAAACATATAGTTAATTTTACCAAAAAATAACTTTTTTTTCAAAGATAATATCCTATATATGACCTCCCTTTTCGATATGTTTTCGACATTTTTCACCATTTCACTCATTTTCGGCACTTGATAATAAAATACGGTCATTGTCAAGACTTTTTCCTGCATTGTCTTTGAACTTTCTGAGAAGGTCATCAACAGTCAGCTTTGCTCTCTCCTCACCTTTCACATCAAAGACTATGTGTCCTGTGTCCATCATAAGCGTTCTGTTTCCAAGTTCAAGTGCCTGATGCATATTGTGCGTAACCATAAGGCATGTTATATTTCTTTCTTTTATTATATCTTTTGTCAATTTCAGCACCTTTTCCGCCGTCGCAGGGTCAAGAGCTGCCGTATGCTCATCAAGAAGAAGCAGTTTCGGCGTTACCATTGTCGCCATAAGAAGCGTAAGTGCCTGTCTTTGTCCTCCCGATAAAAGTCCGACAGGATTTTTCATTCTGTCCTCAAGCCCCATGCCAAGTAATGAGAGATGTTCTCTGAATTTCTGTTTCTCTTTTTTGGAAATCCTGCTTAAAAATGCAGCTTTTCCAGTTGACGCCCTCAGATAGGCAAGTGCCATATTTTCTTCTATAGTCATATGCGGTGCCGTTCCAAGAAGCGGATCCTGAAAAAGATGACCTATATCCTTACTTCTGAAATACTCTTTTTTAAATGTTATATCCTCACCGTCAAGAATAATAGCGCCTTCATCAGTAAAAAATGCACCTGTTATCGCATTGAACATCGTAGATTTTCCTGCCCCGTTACTTCCGACTATGGTAGCAAAATCACCATGTTCAAGTACAAGATTAAGTCCTGTCAATGCCTTTTTCTCGTTAACCGTACCCGGGTTAAATGTCTTGCATACATTCTTTAATTCCAGCATCTTTTCCATTATACAGCACCTTCTTTCTTTCTTCTGGCAATCTCAGCATATTTATGTTTTGCAAACTTTGCCTTCTCTTTTATGTACGGAAATGCTATTGCAACAGCTACGATAATCGCAGACACAAGTTTAAGACACTCTGCCGGAACATTTATTCTTATTGCTATTGCAACTATAAATCTATAAAGACAGCTTCCGAATACAACACCTATTATTCTTCTAAGCATTGTACCTTTTCCGACAAGTGTCTCACCGATTATCAGACTGGCAAGGGCAATAGTTACCATACCTGTTCCAAGATTTATATCACAGGATTTCTGGTATTGTGCGAGAAGTCCTCCGGATAATGCCGTCATGGCACTTGAAAGACAAAGTCCAACCGTTATCGTAAATTTAGGATTTATACTTGAAGCCTTTACCATCGCATCATTATCACCTGTCGCTCTTATTGACAAACCAAGTCTCGTCCCTAAAAATCCGCTTAAGAGCACGCTCACTATAATTACTATAACTGCAACAAGAATAAGCTTATACCAGCCTTTTCTTACCAATATCTCAACCGCACCTGCACCCATGTGATTTTGTATGAAATCTCTCACAAGTGTAAATATACTGTCACATTTAAACAGATTCATATTTGACGAAAATCCCATTGCAGCAATATTTATTGTATACAATCCCGTATTTACAATAATACCTGCAAGTATTGATTCAACTCCCATTCTCGTCTGTAAAAATGCCGTGATAAAACCTGAAATTATTCCGGCACCCATAGCCATAAACAACGCAAGTATCG
>ERZ779865.2559-NODE-2559-length-11325-cov-5.240018_pt1 | contig 11325 bp, 10 predicted proteins | sample MGYA00433088_ERZ779865 | MGnify/ENA primary metagenome ERZ779865 (study PRJEB29588, sample SAMEA2151703) | human gut metagenome | biome: human gut; feature: human-associated habitat; material: faeces | place: Denmark | collected 2008/2010 ... | reverse complement strand
AAACTTGTCGCTTAATTTTTGGCGCTTTTGTCTATTGACTTTTCATAGCTGGTCTTGTATGGATTGTGGCTTTCTCCGTATTTGTTTGCAGATGAAATCACGGCATTTTTGTCAAAGGTATATGTGCCGTCCTCATTCTTGGAAACGCTGTAAAACAGTTCAGGGTCTAACGCTAGTAGCTTATTCAGTTCATCAAAAGTCAGCCCGGTCTTGGTGATTATCTTTTCAAGTGCCGTACTGAATACATCTGCTGAATCCATGAAATCATCAAGCTTTTTACTAAGGTTGGAAATCGTTTCAGCAACTCTTGTCAAGCCATCGTCAGCATCATCTGTTGCATCTGGTATCTCGTTTTTAAAGAATTCAATAAACTCCGGTTTCTTTTTAAGGGCAGAAATAATAGCTTCCTTTGCCGAATCAGTACCACCAACAAACTTGTTGCTCCATTCCTCGCTGGACTCAGCACTTTCAAGCAATGAATCCTTGAATTTATCAAACTCCTCTTGCGTGGACGGTAATTCCTTGCCCATTAACGATGTAAGTATCTGCTGTTGAGCTATGTTGTCGTTAAGGTTTGAAATTGCGCTGTTGTAGGTGTCTACTTTAGTTTTTAATATCGTCTGTTCAGACACTAACGCCTGATAAATTCCATCATCAGCCAGTTCGTCAGATGAGAAACTCTTATTCAGCAGAATTATCATATCAGATAGATCCTGATAATTCTTGACCATATCATCAATGCTGTCAACATTGTCGTTAAGTCTGATTTTACCCATGTTCAAGCCAAATCTTGAATTATCGTCAAGTAAACCGCTCTTTTTCAGCATTGATTCGATTTCTGATTTATAAGCTCCCTGAAAATTGAACTCATATCTTTTCTGATTCTCATTTGTTGAGAATATATCCTCAAAGGGATTTAGCCCCGGTGCAAGAGAGGACTCAGCAAGACCATACGCCTGTTTCAGACTGCCTTCAGCCTCTTGCAGACCTCCAAGAGTGATTGCATTTATAGCGTCGTCAAGATTTCCATACTTTTCAATTAGGTCATCAATAGCGCTTTTCTCATATCCTAGCTTTTCAAGAAGATCGTCCGTGACCTTTATCAGGTCTGTCTTTTTATCGCTGTCTGTTTCAACTTCTTTAGAAAGGTCACGGTATTGAGAATAGAGATCGGATATCTCCGACATTTCCTGCTTTGCCTGTTCAGCGGTTTCCTGTATCTTCTGGTTGTATTCATTCTGTTTCTCGGTGCAGGCTGAAATTATCATCGTAGCAGAAGTGAGAGCCGTAACGATAAGCCCGACCGGATTTGATGCAATGGAAACCTTTAACGCTTCCCATGCACCACGGAGATTGAATGTTGCTTTGGCTGTCGTGTTTTCAGCCGTCATCAGACCTATTGTCTGTAAACGTGCTTCAGCCTCTGCTCTTGTAAGTCCAGTCGATGTGAGGATAGCTATTCTCTGTTCCGTGCTTAATTTCTTGTTGCTCAGTACAAGGTTTTGCTGTGCCGTTGTAAGTCTGGAGAATGACTGTGCAAGCAGGTTGTTTTCAGCAGCATTAAGTTGCTCGGAACGTACTGCAAGCCCCATTGCTGTTGTAACGTCATTCAGATTAGCCTTGACCGCCACAAGACGAGTACCCAACAACAGAAGTCCCTTGACAGCACCTGTGAATGTAAGTGCCGTGAGAGAAGTCTGTATTAGCTTTGTTTTGTCCACAAATTCAACTATACCGGCTGCACCGTCAGCAAGACCTTTTAAGAAATCCTGACTTACCGTGTTGTACGCTAAGGACTCAAAAGCAGATGTCAGCCTGTTTACTGACGCTTCAAGACCGTCCTGATATACGGCGTATTTCTTTATTGCCGTTCCTGCCGAATTGGCTGAAACCTCGGTCAACTCTAATGCTCTGTCAAAATTCTCAAACAACGCCGTGACTTTTTCTCTCTGGTATGTACCGCCGAAAGTGCTTGCTATGGTGTTTTTCTCGACTGATGAGAACTTATCCCATGCCATTCCGACATCGTAAATAACATCTTCAAAATCACGGAATTCCGTTGCACTAGTCCTTAATGAGATCCCAAAATGGGACAGCAGTTTTTCAACGTTGTTTATCTCGCCGCTGATATCCTCGCCGTTTTCATCAATGAATTTTCCAAGCTTGACATTACCCATTCGTGAAAACATTGATTTGAAAGCATTTCCAACAACGCTGTCTGAATCCTGTGTGACTTCCTTTACAGCCGCTATGTAGCCAACAAGGGAATCCATTGAAATATTGGCTATTTCAGCGGAATTAGCGCATTTGCTCATTGCTTCCGCAAGACCGCCGCTCGTTACTGCCGCCGCCATATCAACAGCATTGAGTCTGTCAACTATCCCGATGACATCATCAGTTTCGACCTTAAAGCCTTTCATCATGCTTGTGAGGTACTTTGTAGCTTCAGCCGTGTCCAACTGACCTATCTTTGCAAGTATGGTGCTGTCGGTTATGAGCTTCTCTGTGTCAGAAATGCTTTTTCCAGTCCTCAGCCATTCGTCCGCTGCTGATGTGATATCCGTTGTGGTTACTGACAGGTCTTGTGCAAGGGCATTGTAGCCGCTCATAAGGCTTTGCATTTCGGAGTTGGATTTACCTGTCACTATCTGCAATTCAGTCTGTGCCTTTGCAAGCTCGGACGATGTGGATACAGCCTTTTTCATTGCCTGTACAACAAGGTCAAGCACTCTGTTCCAGTTGACATAATTCTGAATAACGTTTCTCAGACCGCTACCGGAATTGATAATATCCCTTTGAGCCTGATCTGCATTCTGGAGAGCGGCGCTGTCGGCGGTAACGGGTATCTCGATAGGTTCAGCATGGATCTGCTGTCTGGCTTCGTCTAACGACCTTTCAAGTGATGAGCGGCTCACCTTTGCATCAACGCTGATGGTCTGGTTTTTGCCTGCCTGCTGTAAATCACGGCGTAACCTCGCAGCAGTCCTGGATTTGTCAAGTTGACCTTGCAGTCTTATTATAAATGGAGTACGTTCAAGTTGTGCTACATCTTTTTGAATATTGGCTCTGCTAGTTGCCCTGTTCAAACTAGCTATAAGCCTTATAAATAATTCTCTCATATTTTACCTTTCTAACCTCTTGACTTCATACTAATGATGTGATATAATAATAGTAGAAAATATACAGATATGGGAGGTGTACACAATGTTTCAGATGATAGATTATATATCAGTTGAAAGAGCCAAGAATGGCGGTGTACAGCCTCATGTATCGTTAAGGTGCAGTTGCAGTAAATTCTCCGTCACAAGAGTACCTCTTGATAAATTCTCAGAGATAACCGACAACTACGCTGTACTTAATCCCGGTGAATCTGTAAAATGTGAATCATGCGGTAATGTCCAGACCTCGGACGATGGGCGCATAGAACTTGAAAACCAGCATTCCGGAAACTTACCCCCGATAGTAAAATGTCCGAAATGCGGGTCATCAGATATACGCAAAGTTACCCCGGTTCAACGCGTCGTGATGTATGCAGTATATTCTCCCAAGTATCTTAGTCAGTATGAATGCAAGAGATGTTTTAATAAATTCTGATATCAGGCTGTTGTTGATTGCAACAGCCATTTTCTTTGTTTTTATCCAAAGACATTTATCTAATTCCTTGACAAATGGCTCTGTTAAGCCAACTGTTTTAATGATTTTTCGGATAGAATTTCCATTTTATTGTAAAACCTTTCGGGGGGTTAAGGAGGACGGGGAAGGGGATAGGTCATACTGACTGCACTATCTTCTTATAGTTGTCAATGAACTCGTTCATTCTTTGCTCGTTTTCAGGTCTGGTCTTTACCTTATCATTGAAATAATTGCGTAGTGTCAAGGGAACTATCCCCACACTTTTGCAGAAAAATGCCCTTGACATTCCGGTTACTTTAAGAAAATTCTTTACTCTGTCTTTTATCATGTGTTTACCTCGTTTTCTTCTTTTCTGAGTATGACAAAAGGGTATCCGTTTGATTCAAAACTCAGTTTCTCTTTTAATTCTTTGTTCAGTCGAACTCTTTGTAGAGAGTATGTATCAAGTATCTCTTGTAAACTAATTTCAAGTTGATGCTTTGTTGCTTCAACTGGATAATCTGTTGCAAGAAGTCTGATTACATCTTTTTCGGTTGCATACCCTTTTTTATCTATGCAGTAATCTATAATTCTTGCAATATCCAAAGTATGGCTGTCTGATTTTTCAGAAGTGCCAAGCTCATTATTGAATTTATACTGTGGAAATATTCGGTCTGCTTCATCCTTTCCGAATGTCCTTAAAATCATTTCTCTGGTGCAACCGCCGATTCTGAAATTCTTCTCTTTTAGTATTTTAGCTTTTTTCTCTCCATTACTTAAAGTGTTGATACCGTATTCTTCAAATCTGTAGAACGATATTCTTTTCTTTAAACCGTACTTGGCAGCAATACACTTGGCTTTGTTAAGTTCATCTACAGGTATCCTTTCTTCTGGTAGTTTTTCAATCAGATCCAGCAATACAAATAAAGTAAGTGTTTGGGAAAGCTTCTTTTTGTTAATCTCTGGAATGTCGCAAACTTTTAATAGCGTATTATAGCTTGAATAGAATACCGGGAACCCATCAATCTGATTATCTTCATTAACGTATTGTGTGAAATATAATAACATCTTTTGGAGATAGTGCTTTCTTGGTTTTATCAGTTTAGCCATCTCTGGGAATGATTCAGTAAATTCATCAGAATTCAGATAAAGTGCAGAATCTATCATTATTTCTTTTTGTTCTTTAGTCCAGTCGGACTCTTCAAGTTTGATTCCATACACATCTTTAATGAAATTTATTGCTTCGTGACGTTTACAGCCTGATAATTCTTCTGTAATGGTTATGATATTTCTGACCTTGTTGCAACTGAAACATCTGTAAAGTGTCTGACCTCTATGAGAAATGAATACATTTGCTGACGGTTTAGTATCATTGTGGTCTGGGAGACAGCAACAGAATTTCTTATCACCTACACCAAGATATTCATACAAGTCAATCTGATTAAATACCTCATATAAATCAGCCTTGCACTTTACGACCGTATTTACAAGGGATAAATCAATATTAGGGGGATTTTCTGACACTAATAGAAAAGAACTCTTTTTATTAGTGGGGGGTAAAACCCCTCCGGAATGCTCAACAAGTCTGAAATCACTATTATTATCGAATCCTAATAGCTTTCTCATGGCTTTAACATCAAGATTTGAAATAGCTTCAATTTTAGCTTTGTGATTTAATGAATCCTTTTTAAATGATCTCGTTTGATTTTTACTCTTTTCTGAATATTGGCTCTTGGTTGGTGATTGAGGTGGGTTATAATATTTCTGAATTATTTCATCTGGGTCAAATAGTTTGTTTTCATCATATAGTATCTGTTGTTTACCACCATAGAAGAAATGAGAGGCACTATAACAAGAAGGATCACATTCTGGAAAGATGTTCATTATGGATTGTTGTATCTTGTTACGTTCGTCAATATCGGTTATCAGTCTGTTTGAATGAAATACAAGCCTGAATCTTTGATTATCCGGTGTGTGGCTGAATGAAGTATAACCGAATACAGGCTCTAATCCTTTGTTCTTACATCTGTTTAAAATATCATCAATGGTAGAGTTATGGTCAAAGTCCAGAGCCCACAATTTCTGTGATACAAAATTATCGTTACTTTTACCGCCTCTGAGCAGTGCCGGGATAAATGAACAACCAACAGATACCTTGTCAGCCAATTCTTTTAATTCGATGTTGTATTCAGATAATGAATTTACAATAAATCCAACATCATCTTTGGGTTTCTCTGTATATCTCTTGTCAAAGAACATACAAGTTATTTGATTACTTATATAATCATCTCCTTATATAATAATAGTATGGTTAATAATGCTGAAATCAATTCTACACAGGTTTCACCTCCTGAAAGCAAATAGAGACTTGATTTATACTCTAAAGGAAAATTATCTCAAAAATCCCTCTGTATATATAATATCACTTTTTCGCCATTTTGTCAAGAGGTAAATCAAGGAATAAATAAGCATTTCAAAATATTTCTGAAAATAATCATTTTATGATTGAAAGCAATAACTTTGATTCTAATGCGATATGAGCGGCATAATATAAATCGTTTTTTTAGTGGATTTTCTAATAAATGAATAAGTAAATTACAACTGTACCGCTCACAGGAGTATAACTATATACCCAACACAGGTATGCTCCTGATTTTCTTGTTTTAATCAATAAATTTGAGCAAAAAACGCAAGGTGAGATTTAGATATTGGTTTCTGCTTTTTCGGAAACCGATGTTGAGGACTTTTCGTCTGTTTTGGCAAAAAAGTCCTCGCTTTCTTGATTTTTAGAAACCGATGCTGTCGGTTTGACCCCCTCAATATGAAGGGGTCGGTCAATCTTATTTCAACATGGCTCACTTTAGGCATGGTCGAAGATACAGTGATCAGACTTTTGCTCATATTTTTGAACTAAAGTAGTTTTTTCGAAAAATCCGATAACCCCGGTCATTCTTGAGCAGGTGAGTTGTAATCACCTGTTTTGCATGGACGATGAACAAATCGTTCACCGTACAGGCGATTCTATACCATCTAAAAAGGATGATTTGAAATGACTCCCTAAAACAAGGACTCAGTCCTGATTTGGGATTATGATGGGTAGGTGATTTGCCCCCTCATCGACAGCACATCTTTACAACTCAACGACAAAACGTCATTGAATTATGTAATTAGCTATGGGGTAACGTTTCACGACCTCATCGACAGCATACTTTTACAACTCAATAACAAAATGTTATCTGGTTTTATGAACATATGGGTCGGTAAAACGCAGACCCCCTTTGCAATGTCTTTAAACACAAACCTCTAGTACCATTATGGTGGTTGAGATACATTATTATCAAGAGAATGCACTATACTTGCGCAACTATCTGTTTGATATTCCCATCATTTCATTGAATTCTTCTAAATATTCCTCCAAATCATTTGTTAAAATGTGATCTTTAAAGTCGCTTATATCATCGTTAATATCATTCAACCTCTCTCTAACACTATTTTTCATATCACTATTATTGATACAGTTCAAAATCCTGTAAACCTCTTGCCTTATAATGTAAAGCATATACCCTTTTATTGTCTGCCTGTATGGCGATTTTATTACACCATTATCATCATCTTCTTCCTCCTCATTGCTTTCATCATATGGGAATAAATTGATTAGGTCAAGATGAGCAGATAACAATTTCTGACAACTTTCTGCTATTTTCATAAGTGCATTATTAAGAATATCTGTTTCCGAAATCTCCTGAATATTCTGCTTTGTAGAACTTGATACCTTTGTATCTTCATCAATAGTAAGAGTATTTTCGATAGTGTCATTATCATCAACAACAGCCATCATCTGATTTACGGCTTTGTCAATAAAGGCATTAAGACTTAATCCTTGCTTTTCGGCTTCAGACTTCCATTCTTCTTTTACGCCTTTTTTGACTGTAACAGATATCCTGTCATAAGCCTTAGCATTATATTTATTCTTTGCTTTTGTCTGAGATTTTCCCATAATGATCCACTCCTAGATTTGTGATAGTTACACAAGTATGCGTTATGATTGTTCAAATATAAGACACAGTTGTATAAGTATATAATGTAATTGGTTGTGTAAGTATGAATAGCATAGTTGTGTGAGTATAAAAATATACTACCACAAGTACATTGTGTTTTCTTGCATAATAGCAAATATGCTTATACAAGTATATTATAGCATAATCACGTCTTAAATTCAATTGAAAATAAAAAACTCAGCACTAGAAAAGTACCGAGTTTTTATGATTCGTTATGACTATCTTCGGTGCTGAAAAATAGGTGTGTGAGTGGAGAACAACAACTAAGGGTATATCTCCCTATAACCTACGGTCTGCAAATGTAAACATATCCCGCAATAGGGGTATCTAGTGTGTTCCTTATATTTAATATAGTATAATGCTAAAAAGGGTACGGTAAAACGCCGTATACCTTTGATATTTTGTGTCCATTGCAGACACATATTAGAGTTTAACACCATGTGAAACAAAGCCCCTGTCGCATTTCACGACACCCTTTGTAATTAAACATCATCTGACTTTAATGTCACCTTTGAGCTTCTCCAACAGTTCATCATAAGTAAGTGTTGCTAATTCGTCCTTGATTTCAGCCTTGTATTTATAGAAACTGTTTCTGGATATTCCGGTCAGGGATTGTAAGTCCTTATCTCCAAGAGAGCCTTTGAAACTTATGCTGTGCTCCAGTATCTTCAACTTAGCTTGTCTGGATTTGGTTGTTGAGTAGGTGTTTCCGGTGCGTGACTTGCTGATTTTTTCACCTGCTCCACTAGCTTTCATTCCCTCGCTCGTTCTTGTGTGCAGATCGTCAACCTCTTTCTGTGACTGCTCAAAGGCTAACTGTATCTGTCTTTGTGCAAGTGACATCATGTATTCATTAAGAGCGTTCCCGATAGATTGAATGAGCTTATCAGTAGCAGAATCACCACTGTTTATTGCTAACTGTACCTGTGTGTCAAGTGTCTGTTTGTAGGTATCAGTATTAATATGAGGTTCTTTCAGAAACACAAGGCTGACATCATTATTATACAATTCTTTGTAGAGCTTGAATCCCTCTGCTGCATTCCTGCTGAAACGTGATACACTATCAAAGACAATGGTATCTCCCTGAGATATCTTCTTACATAACCTATCCCATTCAGGACGATTCTGTTTTGTGCCTGTGTATATTTCCTGAACTATTACGGCATCGGGGCAATAGTGCTGAATGTTCCTGACCTGTCTTTCAAGGCTCTGTTTTAGAGTTGAGATCCTGCAATATCCGTAAATCATTTTATTCCTCCAGTAGCAAAATAAACGAACGTTTTAACTGCTACTGTTATTCTATCACAATTTGGTCTGTTTGTCAATGATTTTGGTACTATTTGACAAAATGATTATATTGGTATTGGCGTAGGAGAGAAAAAAGGCTGTATTGAAACTACAGCCTCTTTTTGAATTGTTTTGTAGTAAATTAAGTAATTTGAAAGTTCTGCTTTTCTATTACCAATTTATTTTCAATACTTAATACATCTGGAAAAATCAGTTTAATTCCTTCCTTTTGTAGTGCCAACACTTTTTTAGCTTTTGAAATAATTCTTTTAGAATCATTATAACTAATACTAACCGGAGTAGAATTACTTAAATATTCATTCTTTATATATTTCGATGTTACTGGACACATATTTTGGATGAGAAAGGCTTTTTCGTGTCCAAGCACATATGCAAAATCTATTGTGTCGCAATTACCGTACTTGGCAACTTTTATATTATAAATATTTTTAAATTTTCCTATTTGAGAAGAAAAAGGAATCAGCCAGTATATTCCAGATATTGAATCGGACATAGCATAAAAACATGGTCTATCATGATTAACCCCATTTATAACTTCATGATTTTTCATTAAATAGTTGTCAGGAAAGTCTATATAGTACTGATCTGTTAAAAAATAAAAATGTCCTAAATCCATATATCTACTCCTATTTTTTAAAACAAAATCCCACCTCGGAGAGATAGGATTTTGAACAATTTGAGCCAGACCTTTTATTAGTCGTATGTCTGGGAACGACAAACATTTGCGTACGACCACTTATTAGACGCATATCGTACAGCGTCAAACATTTGAAGAGAATTTCTTCTCTTTACTATATTATACTCTTCATTATTATATTTGTCAAGTACTTTTTGAAAAAATGTAGAGAAAATTCTGTATATTATATTCATACCTATCTATCAAGGGGGTTTGTCGATGGTAATAGAGAAGAATTTTTATTATTACCCCCACCAAAACCCATCCGGGTCTTTGGCTTGAATGCTCAACAAGTCTGTTTTTTCTTATTTTTCTTGTGTTTATCAATATTAGGGGGATTTTCTGACACTAATAGAAAAGAACTCTTTTTATTAGTGGGGGGTAAAACCCCTGAGAGATAAACGACAAGTCCGAAAATGCTTAATTTTCAAGTTTATTTTGTAATTCTTTTAACCAATCAGGAATATTATTACCCTTGATTATAAGCATACCATTCTTGTATTCAGCCTTTTCAACAAAGCCATTCTCATTGTCATAGAGCTTGACTTCATTACAATAGGGTAATACTGCAATCAGATCATCAAAACGTTTATTGTATCGTCTGAGAACATCTTCAGTAGGAATATCATGCCCACCTTTTTCAACTCTGTTGGATATACGTTTTATGCTTTCCTGTGCAGAGTTTACACCTATATAATACAGTCTGATGTAATAGTCATGCTCTCTTGCCTGTTTTATCGTTCTGAGTGTCTTTGAACCTGACAGGGTAGTTTCCTGTGTGAAATTGATACCTTTTTCTATACTGGAATTGATTTGACTTTCATCAATCAGGCTGCTCAAATCATACCTTATACCACATAATACACCGAAGAAACTTGACTTTCCAACGCCGTTGACTCCGGCTATTATGGTGTATATCTTCATGTTGACCTCTTTAATCTGTTTCGTCTGGAGGGGTGGTATCGGAGGAATCTAATTTAACGCCACCGGAAATGTCTATATTATTATTTATACAATAGTTGATGCAACTGGTTATGAGCTTTGACATAGATAGGTTGTGCTGAATGGCATACTGTTGATATGTACTAGATTCTTGAATAGTTGCTAACGAAGTAATTGTTTTATAATGTGCATCATTATATTTTTTAATTGATTTCTTTTTAGCTTCTGATAAACCGTGTTTCTCTTTTTTGTGGCTGATAATATTTCCTTGCTCATCTCGATAAATAGCCATCTGAAAAATCTCCTTTAATCATTATTTTCATCTTGTTCATCTGGAATGTATTCAAGAATATCACCGGGTTGGCAGTCTAATAATTTGCAAAGCTCAATGATTGTAGATGTGTTTACATTTGAATTTTTCACAAGTCTGTCAACAATAGTTGGGGAAATACCACTTTTTCTTAAATCGAATTTTTTTAGTCCTTTTTTTTCTAAAAGAACAAATAATTTTTCATAAGAGATACCCAAAAAAACACTTCCTTAATTTTATTTTTTTAATACTTATTACTCATCTACATGCAATATTTTATCAATTTCATCACTTAGTTCATCGCAGTGTTTTTCTATTTCTTCAATTAAAGCTTCTCTTTCTTCTTCATTTAAACTGTCGAGATCAATTATTCTTCCATTGTGAATAATTTTTCCAAATTTTTCTTCTGTTTCTTGACT
>ERZ779865.2550-NODE-2550-length-11357-cov-5.286852_pt1 | contig 11357 bp, 11 predicted proteins | sample MGYA00433088_ERZ779865 | MGnify/ENA primary metagenome ERZ779865 (study PRJEB29588, sample SAMEA2151703) | human gut metagenome | biome: human gut; feature: human-associated habitat; material: faeces | place: Denmark | collected 2008/2010 ... | reverse complement strand
TCCGCCAATTCTGCGGTTTGAAAAGTTTGAAATATAGCGCAGCCGTTGCCAGCGCAAGCTGGCTTACGGATGCGGCATACCCCCTTGCGGGTACACAAAGTATTCCTGCGCTTTTTCAAACCTTGACTTGACGAAAAATCTCTCGCCGAATCTGCTTGCCAAATTGTGCGTTGCTGCCTTTATTTCTTTTTTATTTTATTCCCGGCAAGGAAAAAAGTCAAGAATTTATCACAGAATCAGGCAAATCAGTCCTGTTGCGCCCTCGTTGACGATTCGGGTCAGCGTGCCCCGGAATTTCACCCGCACCTCCTCCGGCAGCTGCACCAGCTTGGCGGTAAGCCCCTCCTGAATCATGTCGTAGACGGACTTGCCGAAAATATTGCTCTGCCAGAGCATTTCCGGGTCTTCTCCCGTGAGTCGGTCGATGAGATCCCGGGACTGCTTCTCATCGCCCACCATGGGACTGATCTCCGTGTCGATGTCCACCCGCACCATGTGGATAGAGGGGGCTCCCGCCCGGAGCTTCACCCCATAGGCTCCGCCCTTGCGGATGATCTCAGGCTTTTCCAGCCGCATTTCTCCGGCGGCTGGGCTGACCACCCCATAGCCTGTGGCACGAACCGCATCCAGGGCATCGGAGATTTTATCATATTCCTGCTTGATTTTCGCAATGAACCTTATGTCGCTGAACAACCGGATTATTGTGACTATAAGACCTCCAACGTCAAGCAGTTCAAATTTTTTAGTAAGGCAGGAAACTATAACGTTACTGGTTGACGCAATAGTATTTGAATACAGAAGTATCTTTCTTGTTCTGACCTCATATAGCTTTGAATCATCGATGCTTCCATCAAAAAAAAGCCTATGTACCATAGAAACCAACGTGTTTATAAGCACTGACAAAGAAGCTTCTGTTCCAACGCTTGCAATATCTATTCCATATTTAGCGAGAGTTTGCGTAAAATCTGGGGATATCGTTGAGATGAGCGGAAGTGGCAGGCTGCTTTTAGTTCCAATATCAGATTTTAAATGTATCGCTTCTCTGACTATTGCACAGGCGACAGCTAATTTTCCGTCCCAGCCCTCATTGAACAGTCTGTTTATGCATGACGAAAATACTCTGCCGGTATCCGCAAGAGAATATATCGTATTACCGACCTGAGGAACATATTTTACATGAGCAGACCTGAAATCAGACCTAGTTACAGTGTTGGTGAGAATATTCGCTGTACCAAATACCCACCCCAGCATTGGATCATGTCCCAATGTAGTGAATCGATGATTACCACCTGACAGGAAACCCTGAATTGTACTGTTTTCGCCGTATCTCTGCACATCAAAGGGAACCCGGCTGACAAGTATCTTTTCAGTATCGGCATGATACCACCCGGGTTCTGCGCCTGCTTTCATAGACGCGGGCTCGTCATGGGTTCCTGCACTTTTTCTCACGTTCTTCAGGAAAGGGTCAAGCACATACTGTCGCAGGCACTGCAATGCTGTCGCAACAGTCAGAAACGCGATATCAACCTTGGTGAGCCTTGTTTTCTGCGCGAATTCCCTGTTGAGTTCATCGACCCGTGAATATGCTCTCTGTATCTCCTCCTGAGTGAGAACGTCCTCGAATGTGATTCTGTCCGGATACCTCTGGTCAGCCTCTGCAACTATTTCTTCCCATGATTTGTCCTTGATCCTGTTATGTTCGGAAATACACTGACTGATATCGGTTATTTCAGGTTCGGATATGTTGTATGTCTTTTTCACATACTCGATATAGGCGTCCTCCTCAGCTTGGTTGGCGCGGGCGAACCGGAGGGCTTCTTCGGTACGATCCTGTATCATTTTAGATACTTTGAGAATCTCCTCTTCTTCCTTTGAATACCACATATTATGCTCCTTTAGCCGTTACGCCAGCGATTTCTTTATGGCTTCAGAGCTTACCAATAAATTTTCCAAGTACTCTACCCGATATCTGAGCTGTTGATTTCTCTCTTCAAGAATCATGTTCTGCTGTTCCAGAACATGTATTTTTTCCTTTGCTTCAGCCAGCTCTTTGACTATAGCTCTGTTACATAGTTCACTCTTTTTAGTGATCTCAATGAGTAAAGCCATCTTTCTGGCATTTTGTTTTGCCCTTTCATTTGCGCCAATTATGCGACCGACGCCAAAGCCAACTATCCCGCCAATTATTGTACCGATTACCGGGACAGCAGAACCAGCGACAGCGCCAATACCGCCACCAGCAACTGCGCTCACCCCTCCGATAGCTACTCCGCTCCCGATACCGATGGCAGAACCCCCAGCCGCAATAGCAGACCCGATAGCTGCTGATATCGCTGCAGCGTTTCCTTTGGCTAATTCCGAAATATTAGTGTTTTTTCTGACAAATGAGCCACACTCATTCATATACTCTTTCAGCTCCGAGTCGTTTATATCATTCATAGTCCTGTTGGTATCAGAATATCTGTCCAGTTCTGCTGAAAACTTTTCGAATAATTCCAGTGTAGGTTTTACCATAATAAAAAATCCTTTCTGTTATTTATACTGCCCGATCATCTTATCAAGCTCTGCCTTGTATTCCTCAACAAAATCATCAGGCGCTATGACCTTTACCCAGCTCCCCTGAGAGAGAAGATACATCATTATCCCGGTGCCGTAGACCTCCGCTTCGACAAGCGCCCTGCCGCCGCTGATATCCAGCACCACCGCGGTCGGAAGCCTGTCCAGTATCGCCTGCAAAGACGGTCCGCTGAACTCGAACCGGATAGTCCGGCACACGCCGGGAAACATGAACTGTATCTTCTTCCGGAGTGCTCCCTCGTCGAAATCCACGCCATGCGGAAGTTCGAATTTCGTGCGGTGTTCGATGACCGATGTTATCCTGTCCACCCGGAAATACACCGGCGAACAGCTCTCGTCCTCCGCCTTGTACGCGATGAGGTAGAAGTAATATTCGCTGAACATTATCGACGCGGGACGTATCGTGTGCGTTACCCGGTCACGGTTCATCTTGTAGTAGGTTATCGTTATTTCCGTGCGGGAGCGGATATCCCCGGCGAGCTTCCACAGCATATCCACAACGCCCTCGGAGCAGTCGTGCCGTACCTCGCAGTAGTGGTACTTTTCCTTTGAAATAAGGCTGTCAAGCAGCGCCTTATCCCTGGTGGAAGTAAATCTGCGGAGCTTCCCGATTATCTCCAGTAACTCCGGCTTGCTGAATGCGCGGCTCCCTATCAGCACCTTTATCACCGCGAGAGTTTCGCTGTCCCGCAGGAAATCGTCTATCCGCAGGGTGTAGCACTTTGCGCTTCTCTCGTAGACAAGCTCCGCGTGACCTGTCAGATCCCGGTTTTCCGCCAGGAAACAACGTATCTCGCTGATATCCCGGGCAATGCTCTTGGCGGAAACTCCGTATTCGTTTGCAAGCTCCGTGACCGTTATCTTCTCGCCGCGCATTCCCCGCAGGAATATCGCAAGGCAGCGTTCGTTCTTTTCTGTGCTCATATGCCCTCCACATTCAGCTCATGTTTGCATTTTACTCCATTTTCCGAAGCAATTCAACATATTTCACGAAACCGGGTAAATAATTATATGACCGCATTTCAGGCAAATCTTCACGGACTTGCTTTTCAGCTTTGCTCCACAGTTCGGACATACAGGTATTGTCGGCAACAGCTTCATGCCTATCATCTCCATTTCTGATAACATTCTACCATTCCACTGGGACACGCCTTTGTCCGTATAAAATCTTTCTGATATGCAAACATTACTAAATGTAAAGTTTCTGCATACTTAGTATAGCACAGCAACAATTGTTTGTCAATATGTTCTTTACTTTGAGTAAGTTCAGCAAAACCGGACAGTATGATATACTTTTATTAAGGGGGCGGTCAGAATGGGAACTCTTGGCGAAAGACTACGCGATCTTCGCAGCAAAAACGGAATAACACAGGCGGAGCTTGCGGAAAAAATATTCGTGAGCGAAAGCTATATCGCGCTTATTGAACTGAACAAGCGGAATCCCAGCACCGAGATACTCGGGAAGCTGTGCGATCACTTCGGCGTTTCAACAGATTATCTGCTGACCGGGGAATCCTCCGAGGACGATATCCTGCACGTCAGGGAGTGGCGGAACCTGGTTTCCGGGCGAACCGACCGTGAGATCACAAGCGCGCTGAAGCTGGTGCGCTCCTTTTTCGAGAGCGTTGACGAAGCAAAATGACCTTTACCCGGACGGTCGGCTGTCCGGGTGATTCTGTATCATTATCGTGAGGTGATACAGTTGACGGAAAAGGAACGTCTGATCTCAGAGCTTGCCGGGCTGCTTTCAGACCGGAGCGCCGACGAAATTCAACGGATAATCCAGCTTGTGAAAGAATATATTTCGCTGGTTGACGAAAACAGAAATTCCCCCGAGAAATAATCGGGGGAAATTTCGTTATACCTTTGAAAGAAGCTCCGCTTTCTTTGCGTTGAATTCCTCGTCTGAGAGTATTCCGGCTTCCTTTAATGCGTTCAGCTTTTTGAGCTGCTCCAGCGGGTCGTCTGCGGGAGCGGCGAGTTTGGAAGTGTCCTTATTCAGCCTGCCGAGTATCTTGTTTTCCCGGAGGAGGTCGAGCAGCTCGCGGCACTTCTGCGCCTGACCGTATATTGAAACTCCGGTGAGCATTTCCACGCGGGTCATAAGCTCGTTGCCCTCGTCATCTAGGTGGGTTATCTGAATGTTGTTTTCCTGCTCCAGACTCTTGGTGTCGCTGCTGCTGGAAAGCAGGAACTCCGTGTTGCTGACCTGCCGCTTCACTATCTCGAACTTGACTACTCTGTCATACGGAATGGTGAACAGCTCGTCACCGAACCATGAATTTTTGGTTTCCAGCTCCGGCTTGAAAATGAAGCTGTCCGGCATGATATTGAATCCGAACGCGGTAGGATCCATTTTGCCGTTCGGCTTCTTCGGGAATCCCCCGAGATACACCACCTGATAACGTGCGATACTGCCCTCGATAGGGGCTTTCGCTTCTGCTGCAAGCGCCTTGTGCTCGTCCATCTTTGCCTTTGCGTCCGCCATGCCTTCGCTCATCCTGGACTTTGCGTCCTTGAGCGCCGCGCCCGCCTTTTCGCCTGCCTGCGAAGCCTTGTCCTTCAACTGATCAAAAAATCCCATGATAATTACCTCCTGTCTGGGTTTGATACTCTGATTATAGCAAACTATCAGGACAGGAGTATGTCCGTGTAAAATTATTCTGGGCGAGCCATTAGAAAGGTATGATAGCGTTTTCGCGATGCGATAATGCGTTTACTTAAGTTTGACAACGAAGCGACGTTTGGGGAAAGTCAGATAAATCTGCAGTAAAGGAGTTTTTTAGGAGTGACCTTATGTTCTTTCGATGATCTCCGGCACGTCCGCAAGGGAATCCGCTTTCGCGAAAATCAGCTTTTCAAGCTCCTCGTCTGGCTGGGTGAGGTCGGGCACCATAACTGTCACGCACCCGGCAGAAGAAGCGCTCCTTACGCCGTTCGGGGAGTCCTCCAGCGCCATGCAATCATTTGCGGGGAGCCCCAGCTGCTGTGCCGCGTAAAGGTAGATATCCGGCTTCGGTTTGCCACTTTCCACCATAGCCGCGCAGACTATCCTGCTGAACCTGCCGAGCAGCCCGACTTTTCCGAGATAATCCTCTGTACGCTGGATATCCGTCGCAGTGGCTATCGCTGCGGGAATTCCCTTTTTGTCGAGGTAATCCAGCAGGGTGGTTATGCCGGGTTTGGTTTCCAGCCCGTGTTTGTCGAGGTGCTCTTTCATTAGCTCCATTCTGCGGGAGCGTATCTTCACATAATCGAAATTCTCACCGAAAAGTCCCTGTAAATAGGGTATCGCGAATTTCCGCGCAAGGCTGCGAATATTCAGCGCATGCTCACGCTGCATGGGAAAGCCCGCTTCATTCGCTGCCTGGCACCAGTATTTCACTAGTAACTTTTCGGTGTCGAGTATCAGTCCGTCCATATCAAAAATAACTGCTTTTATCATGTCGTTTTCCTTTCTGTGCTGTCAATGAGCGCTGCCATATCCTGCGGAAGCGGCGCAGTCACGGTGACTTTGTTCCCGCTGACCGGGGAAATAAAGCTGACTTCCCCGCAGTGCAGCGCCTGCCGCTTTATTGCGGAGCAGTCCCCACCGTACATATCGTCTCCCAGCAGCGGGAACCCCATATGCGCCATATGCACGCGTATCTGGTGTGTGCGTCCGGTTTCCAGCGTGATTTTCAGCAGCGCCGGGGAGCCTTCGTTCACCTGCACGTAATGCGTTATCGCAGGCTTTCCGTCGGGAGTCACGCAGCGTTCTATCACACTGTCCGCGACCCTGCCGACAGGCGCGTTGACAGTATCACCCGGGGGCGCGCTTTCGGTTATCGCAAAATAGACCTTGCTGACAGTCTCGGAAAGCGCGGCTGCCGCAAGCTGGTTCTTGGCGCACACGCAAAGTCCGCTGGTGTTGCGGTCCAGCCTGTTTATCGGCCGGAACGGCAGCCCCGGGAATTTCGCAGCGAACAGGTTCGCAAGGGTGTCGTCGTGGTGCCGCTGAGAGGGGTGTACCGGCATGTACGGCGGCTTGTTGAATACCACAGCGTCCTCGTCCTCGTACATTATCTCCGCTGAAAGCCCCGGGTTAGCTTCGGGGGAACCGCTCTCATCGCACAGCCGCAGCAGAATTTCTTCACCGGAATGCACGATATCCACCGTGCGCAGTACTGCCCCGCTGCGGATAAGCCCGCCGGACTGTTTCAGCCGTATCATCACCCGTCTTGAAATTCCCATTGCCCGCAGGAATACCTGTGCCTGAACGCCGTCAAATTCCTCCGGAATCGTGTATCTGATTTCCCTCATGACTGCGCCCACTGCTTGTAATAATGCGCCAGAATGAGGTCTGTCACCCTGCCGTAACTTTTCTGTCCGTCTTTCACGCCCTGGGATTTTATGAACCCGTCGTTTATGTTTCCGGCAGTTTCGCTGACTTTCCCCTCGAATGCGGAAATGTACTCGTTTTCAGCCGTGAAATCCCTCCACATGCCATCGGTGGTGTATGCGTTGGCTTCGCGCCAGAGGTCGATATCATAGGCGTAAAGCGAATTAGCGCAGTATTTGTACGCCATCATGTACCCGGAATACCTGAACTCGGGGTATTCGCTGTTAATGCAGGAAAGGTAGGCGAGAAAGTTGCATTCATTCTCGAATGCAATTCCGCGGGAATGTGCACTTTCGTGACTTGCCGTGAACGGCTGGCAGAAATCAGGCTGCTCAGTATTGACGTTGCATTCTGCAAAGAACGGGAAATACATGCCGGTTATCCCGGTATAGCTCCAGTAATATGAAAGCTGCACGGGTTTCTGGCGGCTTATGCTAGTCCACAGGAACGGGTATTCCTCAACGAGCGTCTCATAACCGCTGCCGGTGCGCGAAAGTTCCGTCCAGATGTCCTCGGTAAATGTCACGCACCCGTTTTCGTCCTCGGTGAGATGCTCGCGTTCCTCCGCTGCGTGGGTTGCAAGGTCCTGGCACACTGCCACCAGGAATTCCGCTGATTTCGGCGAGGTGTCGAGGTCCATCAGCTGTTCCATGGACAGGCGGTAGTAATTCGCGCCGTGCGCAGTCATGTAGACCAGCGCCGCGAATGAAACGAAGCCCGCGAGGAAACGCCCTGCCTTTACCGCAGTGCTGCGGCGGCTGGCGCTTTTTTTCATTCTTATAATGAACACGACCAGCAGCGCGACGACTGCAGGGATAGCGAGGACGGCGCAGAGTTCCGTCAGCGAAATGGGGATAAGCGACGTGACGAACCCGACAGGAACAGTGAATATCTTGAAAAGCCCGCGCGAAATAACATATTCTGTGAATTCCGGAAACATCGGCAGCAGAAAGTACATAGCCGCCGCAACCACAAGGGGAATGAATATCCATAGCAGTCCGAACAGACGCCGGGGCAGCGACTTGTTTTTTTGTTTATCAGCGTTCATTCTTGCCTCCTGTGTTGATATACTATAATTATACTGAAATCTGCGCAGTTCGTCAAGTGTTTTATCACAGACCCGCAGTTCGTTCTGCACGAATGGCTCTGTAATCGGCTTTTCGATGATTATTCAGGAAAAGTCAAAAAATATTTGTTTTTTTTCAAAAAAACGCTTGACAAAAGAAATATTCTGTGATATAATAATACAGTCGTCGGGAGTGAGAACGAACGACGGAAAATAAATGCGGGTGTGCTGGAACTGGCAGACAGGCACGTTTGAGGTGCGTGTGTTGTATGACATACGGGTTCAAGTCCCGTCACCCGCACCACTCCAGATTGCGAATGCGGTTTGGCTCGAGTTTTTCCAGGAGCTTACTTCTGGTGTTTCTGGCGAGTTCAATTCAGAAACGATTTATACGCAGGTGTGGCGGAATTGGCAGACGCGCTAGCTTCAGGTGCTAGTGATCGCAAGGTCATGTGGGTTCAAGTCCCGTCACCTGCACCAAAGAGATGGTTCCGTGAATGGCTTTAATAAGCTGTTCACGGGATTTTTTTATTTCCGGAAAAGGTGTTTGTCCATTACAAGTCCTTTATGTGTCCTTTACTGAAAATCAGCCTGCTTCTCTCAGGGCTGAAAGAACATCAAACACCTGCTGCGGTTGTTTAAGAGAACGTATCGAGCTTTTGGTTTTCGGTGTATCTGTATAATTACCGTCCGTTACCGTGTAGTTTGAGGTACGGCGAACGCTTATCACGTTGTTTTCCCAGTCCGCTTCTTTCCGCTCAATCCCCATAAGTTCACCGTTTCGGAATCCGCTGTATACTGCCAGAGTAAGGAAAGCTTTGTATTTCAGCGGTGCATACTGGTTTACCAGCTTAAAGAGCTGTTTCATTTTCTCAATGGTATAGATTTCTTTTCCTTTTTTCGCCTTTTGGGACGAAAATACGATTGCAGGGATCAGAGCCTATCATATCAAATCTCAATGCGTAATTGAACACGTCTGAAAGAAAACTGAGATGATGAACGATGGATTTCCTTGACAGCGGCTTTCCTGTTTTCATGTTCTTGCCATTCTTCGCCATGTCGTCAACAAAAGCCTGAATCTGACAGCGCGTTATGGAATCAACACGCGAATGGAATGGTCGAATACCCCTTTGATAAGCTCTGATATGTGCATTTCGGTGTTACTTCTTCCTTCGCGAAGCAGACATCAGCGCTGCCGAAATTCCCACAGCGGAAATAAACACGGTCACGGAACCGACACCTGTATCCGGGTTTTTGGACTCGCCGGGAATTTCGAACGTTTCGGCTGTTTCAGGTGTTCCCGCTTCATCAGAGGTTTCGGGAGCTTCGTTCACGACAGCTATCCTGCCGCTTCCGCGCGGGTCGGAGTATTCCTCGCCGACGGTGCCGCCAAGGTCCTCGGTGATATAGTCGATGAGCGCCTGATTATCAAGTGCGATCTCCTTTGCAATCATGTTACAATCCTTGAACATGCTCATTCCGTCGCCGCCATTAAGAAGCAAGTAATTGTGGGAAGCCACGGTGTACACCTTTTCAAGGTCAAGTGGCTCCCCGTTCACGAGCACGTTTTTTACGCGGTATTCTCCGTCAACGCCTGTGAAATTGCCGTTTTCATCAGTAGTGACGGAAGACGGAATATATGTATTCACGGTGTACGAAAGCCCGGACACCTGCATAAATCCGCCGTTTTCCTCCGGCGCATGTACCGCGCCCATCTCAAGGCAGTCCAGAATCTGCTGACCGGTTGCTTCCACAACGCAGAGGGAATTTCCGAACGGCTGAACGTCAATGATGTTTCCGTAGGTTATATCGCCAGCCGCGATATTTGCGCGCACACCGCCGCCGTTGATAAGCCCGATATCCGCGCCGGTCTTTGCGCGGTAAGCGTCAGCGCAGAGGTCTCCTAGGTTGGTTTCGGAGTTTCTGACTGCGCGCTCGCCTGTTTCGGGGTCGTTGACGGTGAGTTCAACGTCCGTCTTTGCTACTACCGTTCCGGCAAGTTCGTTGTACTGTTCGTCTATTCCCGCGATGAAATCAGACATCTTCTGGTACGCCTTGTATTCAGCGGAGTTTTCGTCCGTGGATACGGCGTAATCGTCCTTGCTGATAAGTTCGCAGTTGACCTGGCGCTCCGGCGTTATCGTTATCTGACCGATAGTATGGAGTTTTGTTCCTGTGGAAGTGAGCCACACGTCATTGCCGCTCTTATCCCAGCCCTCGCCAATTATCTCGCTGTGGGAATGCCCGTCAATGAAGCCGGTAAGTCCGCTGACGTGTTCAAAAACCGCAATGGAACTCCATCTGTCGTCGTATACGTAGTCGCCCATGTGACCTATCGCGAACACATAGTCCGCGCCGTCTGCATAAGCCGCGTCGATCGCGTTCTGGACTGCGGTGTAGAGCGCCGTTCCGTCATCGCTGCCCAGGAACCCGTAAATGAAATTTCCATCCTCGTCCTGAAAGTTTGACGGTCTGCTGGAGGTCAGGGTTTCCGGCGTGGTGAGGCCTACGAACGCTATTCTGTACTGTTCGGCGTCGATGATGGTGTACGCCTGAAACGGCTTTTCGTCTGTACGCAGGTCGGTAAAGTTCACAGAAAGATACGGGAACTCAGCTTCACCTGTAAGCTTGAAGAACGTATCCATACCGTAGTCGAACTCATGATTCCCGGGAACCGCGACGTCATAGCCAAGCTCGTTCATTATCTGCATGGGGTATTCACCGTCAGAAAGCGTGCCGATAACTCCACCCTGAACGAAGTCGCCTGCGTCCACAAGGATAACGTCGTAACCCTCGTCCTCAAGGTGCGCCTTGTATGCGGCAAGGTCAGCCACGCCAAAGGAGGAGTCGTCCGCTTCAACTCCGCAGTGGACATCGTTCGTGTGCAGAATGACCACGCCCTTGCTTTCAGTTCCCTCTGCACCAGTGACAGTGGCGAACGTCATAATCGACGACGCCAGAACTGCCGCAGAAACCAGTAATGATGATATTTTTTTCAATGCTTTAACCTCTTTCCTTTTGTGTATTGGTTCGTGATATGGCTGAAGCGACCTTGCACGCCTTATACCTCATTCACATCACCCTATTCCCTATTATATAATAATACCACACACCTAAGGAAAAATCAACCACTCCAAACATGTATACTGATAAATGTTATCTGACTGGGTGTATTTATCAAATCATTTAATTTCCGTGTTGTTTTTCAAAACATATACTGACATATTGACAATAAATGTGAAATAGTGTATACTGGTAATAATGACAGATACATTTAAGGCAATACCGCACAAAGATTGTGCGTGTATTGCGCAGTCAGTTTTGCCAATATTA
>ERZ779865.2548-NODE-2548-length-11362-cov-5.315734_pt1 | contig 11362 bp, 7 predicted proteins | sample MGYA00433088_ERZ779865 | MGnify/ENA primary metagenome ERZ779865 (study PRJEB29588, sample SAMEA2151703) | human gut metagenome | biome: human gut; feature: human-associated habitat; material: faeces | place: Denmark | collected 2008/2010 ... | reverse complement strand
TTACAGATACCTGCCGGTGATACTGGTTTCGTTCCCTTTGATTTCTTCGGGTGTTCCGCTTGCCACGATTTTACCGCCTGCGTCTCCGCCGCCCGGTCCCATGTCGATGATATAATCGGCATTGCGGATGACATCAAGATCATGTTCGATCACAACGACTGTTGCGCCGGTGTCGAGAAGCGTCTGAAATACACCGAGCAATACCTGCACATCAAGCGGGTGCAGACCGATAGACGGCTCATCAAATACGAACACGGAATCCGTCTGTGTTCTGCCGATCTCACTTGCCAATTTGAGCCGCTGTGCCTCGCCGCCCGAAAGCCCCGGTGTTTCTTCACCGAGCGTCAGATATCCAAGACCGAGTTGTTGCAGGATATTCAGCCTTTGGCTGACGGTTTTCATATCCCGGCAGAAATCCATTGCGGAGTTCACATCCATATCCATCAGCTCGGGGAGCGAAATACTTGCGCCATTCTTGTTTGTGAGATTTACACCGTAAGCCGCTCTTGCATAGCGCGAGCCGCGGCAATCGGGGCAGGGAATGTCCACATCCGGCAAAAATTGCACATCAAGACTGACAACACCCGTGCCGTCACAGCCGGGGCAACGCAGCGAACCTGTATTGTAGGAAAAATCGCTTGCCTTATAGCCTTTTTCCTTTGCACCGGTGGACTTGGCGTAGAGCTTTCGCAGTTCGTCGTGAACACCTGTATAAGTGGCAACGGTCGAGCGGACATTGATTCCGATGGGCGTTGCGTCAATCAACTTGATATGCGCAATTCCGTCGGCACGGATTTCGCGGATGTGCGGCGGAAGTGCTGCGCCTGCAATGCTTGCTTCCAGCGCGGGAACAAGGCTTTCCAGAACCATGGTCGTTTTGCCTGACCCCGATACGCCCGTGACAACGGTCAGCCGTCCTTTCGGAATATCGACTTTGAGCGGCTTGACGGTGTGGATTTGAGAAGTGGAAAGATGTATTGTGCCGTTTTCAAAAATTCTGTCATGCCCAATGCGCTGACGCATAATCGTTTCGGCTTTCCCGGACAGAAACGGTCCGATCTGCGATGCGGAATTTTCTTCAATGGTTGGAATTGACCCCTCAGCAATCACATGACCGCCCTTCGCGCCTGCTTCGGGACCCATTTCGATGATCCAATCGGCTTCTTTCAGAATCTGCGTGTCATGATCGACCAGAATCACGGAGTTGCCATCGGCAACAAGGTCGTGCATGACCCCGGTCAGACCCACAATATTGGACGGGTGCAGGCCGATAGAGGGTTCGTCCAGCACATAGAGCACGCCGGTGGTGCGGTTGCGCACGGCGCGGGCAAGCTGCATGCGCTGCCGTTCCCCGGTTGAAAGCGTTGCCGCCGCCCGGTCGAGGGAAAGATAAGAAAGTCCCAGATCCATGAGCCTTTTTGCAACGGTCTTAAACGACTCGCAGATGGATTCCGCCATCGGACGCATCTCTTTCGGCAGGGATTCCGGCACATGCGCCACCCATTCGACCAGCTCTTTCAGCGTCATTTTGCAGGCTTCCGCCAGTCCGATCCCACAAAGTTTCGGTGCACGGGCTGCCTCCGACAGCCTGCTTCCGCCGCACTCCGGGCAGACTTCCTCCTTCAAAAACTTCTCCACCCGCTTCATGCCCTTTTCGTCTTTTACTTTTGCCAGAGCATTTTCTACGGTGTATACCGCATTGTAATAGGTAAAATCCAACTCTCCTGCCTGATTGGATTTCTTTGCTTTGTAAAAAATATGCTTTTTCTCCGCCGGACCGTGATAGACGATATCCTTTTCTTCATCGGTCAGATCTTTAAACGGAATGTCGGTGCGCACGCCCATCTCCCGGCAGACGTCAGTCATTAACGACCACATCAGGCTGTTCCACGGTGCAACCGCACCCTCATCAATACTGATCGAATCGTCCGGTACAAGCGAATCCAGATCCACCGTCCGGACACTTCCCGTACCGCCACACTTCGGGCAGGCTCCCTGTGAATTAAAGGCAAGCTGCTCCGCACTCGGCGCATGGACACGTTCGCCACACTCCGGACAGATGATCTCCTGTTCTGCCGCAACTTTCAGTGTCGGCGGAACATAATGCCCGTTCGGGCACCGGTGCGACGCGAGCCGCGAATACATCAGCCGCAGGCTGTTTAACAGTTCGGTTCCCGTTCCAAACGTGCTGCGGATGCCCGGAATGCCCGGACGCTGATGCAGGGCCAGCGCCGCCGGGACATACAGCACTTCGTCGACCTGTGCTTTTGCCGCTCTGGTCATGCGCCTTCTGGTGTAAGTCGAAAGCGACTCCAGATACCGTCTGGAGCCTTCTGCATACAACACGCCAAGTGCTAACGACGATTTTCCGGAGCCGGATACGCCTGCAATCCCGACAATCTGATGCAGAGGGACATTTACATTTACGTTTTTTAAGTTGTGGACACACGCGCCCCTTACTTCTATGTATTTTGGTTCGTTGTGACTGTTTTCCATAAAGACATTACCCGTGTATGAATTATCTTGCGTATTATCTTGCGTACTTTCTTCCTCAATTATACAGAAAAACATGCGAAATTCCAATAGTGTTCCAGACAGAAAAAAGCCGGTGCATCCCAGACGATGCACCGGTTTTTCCGTTTACTATATAAAATACTCCCTTGTATCGGCTGTTAAGTCAGCCACCCTTTTAAGCTTTCAGATCCAGTGAACGGATCTCCTGCCGAACCTTTAAAATCATGGACGGGCTGACAGAAAGCTCATCATATCCCATACTAAGAAATGTCTCGGTCAGTGTCGTGTCTGCCCCAAGCTCGCCACAGATACCAACCCAGCAGCCACCCTTATGACCGTTGTCCACAATCATCTTAAGCATCTTAAGGATTGCCGGATGATGGGAATCATAAATGTTGTCAAGCTTTGGATTCTGCCGGTCGATCGCCAGTGTATACTGTGTCAGATCATTCGTTCCGACAGAGAAGAAATCCACTTCCTGTGCCAGTTCTTCGGACATCATGACAGCTGCCGGAGTCTCGATCATAATACCAAGCTCGACATCCTTGTACGGAATCTTTTCCTCATCCAGTTCTTTTTTCACTTCCTCGATGATCTTCTTTATGGTCTGTACCTCTGTGACAGAAATGATCATCGGGAACATGATGGCGATGGTTCCGTAATAGCTTGCCCGATACAGTGCACGAAGCTGTGTCTTGAATACCTCGCGGCGGTCAAGACAGATACGGATCGCACGGTAACCCATTGCCGGATTATCTTCTTTGTCGAGTCCGAAATAATCCACCTGCTTGTCCGCACCGATATCGAGTGTACGGATGATGACTTTCTTTCCTGCCATTGCCTCGGCTACCTTGCGGTATGCTGCAAACTGTTCTTCCTCGGTTGGATAATCCCTGCTCTCCAGATAAAGGAATTCGCTTCGGAACAGTCCGATGCCGCCGGCATCATTTGCCAGTACCGATGCCACATCCCCAACGCTTCCGATATTTGCATACAGGTTGATCTTTGTTCCGTCCTTTGTGATATTCTCCTTGCCCTTGAGTTCCTGCAGCAGACGTTTTTTCTCTTCATCCTCTGCTTTCTTCTTCTGGTAAGCTTCCATAACGGAGACCGGTGGATCAATGATGATCTTACCCTCGTATCCATCGACGATACCCATTTTTCCATCGACATCTTCCGGAAAATCGACACCGATCAGTGCCGGGATATTCATGGTACGGGCCAGAATCGCGGTATGGGAATTGGTGGAACCGTGACGGGTGACAAAGGAAAGCACCTTCGATTTATCAAGCTGTACGGTCTCACTTGGTGCCAGATCATCGGCAAGTAAAATCACCGGCTCATCGGCATTCAGGCCATTTCCTCCGTTGCCCTGCAGGATGGAAACTACGCGGTTTGACACATCCCTGACATCGGCTGCACGCTCACGCATATAATCATCATCCATTGCCGCAAACATCTCGGAAAATGTATCTCCGGTCGTTGCCACGGCATATTCGGCATTCACCTGCTGGCCTTCAATCATATTTGTGATGGATTCGATATAATCAAGGTCATTCAGCATCATCTGATGTACTTCAAAGATTGCTGCATTGACTTCACCGACTTCTTTTAATGCCTTATCATAAAGCCCGGCAAGCTGCTGTTTTGCGGTATCTTTGGCATCTTCAAACCGTTTTACCTCTTTTGCGGTATCTGCGATTTTCTCCCGCTTTACCTGATTTTCTGATTTGCGGTATATGGCAAGGCGGCCGATGGCCACCCCGCTGTATACGCTTTTACCCTGAATTGTCATAGCGTCACCTCATCCTTTTGCTGATTCATTCTCCGTAAACGGTTGCCGGAACGGTTTCTTACAGTTTCTCCTCTAAGAATTTGCCAAGTGCTGCGATTGCTTCCTCTTCCTGATCTCCATCCGTCTTTAATACAATTTCCTGTCCGCATTTAACACCAAGACCCATAACTCCGAGGATTCTCTTTGCGTCTACTTCCTTACCATCCTTACTGATGGTTACTTTACATGGATATGCAGCGGCTGCTTTTACCAGCTCTCCTGCCGGTCTTGCGTGGATTCCCTGCTCGTCTTTGATGGTATAAGTAAATTCTTTCATGATCATTCTCCTTTTCAAATTTTGTTTCTTTACCAATGTTACTGTTTACAAATTTTATTTAACATCCTTTTTGATCAGTCCGAGCAATACGGCTGTAATGACAGCGCCGACTGCCCATGCAAGGATGTATAAAAGCGGATGTCCTACGGTTGCAAATACGAAGATTCCACCGTGAGGAGCCATCAGTGTGCACTTAAACAGTGCGGATAAAAATCCTGCAACTCCGGCACCAATTAAGGTACATGGAATTACGTGAAGCGGATCTGCTGCTGCAAACGGGATCGCACCCTCGGTGATGAAGGAAGCACCCATTACAAAGTTGGATACCTTGGATCCACGTTCTTCCTTTGTAAATTTCTTCGGGAAGAACTGGCAGGCAAGCGCGATTCCGATCGGAGGAACCATACCACCGACCATGATCGCTGCCATGGCAATGTAACATGCCTGAACAGCCGGGTCGCCTGGCTGTGCACCTTTTTCAATCATCTGGCTTGCAGTTGCCAGTACGCCGGTACCAAATACATAAGCGGCTTTGTTGATTGGACCACCCATGTCGATCGCCATCATTGCTCCGAGGATCAGTCCGAGTACGGTGATGTATCCCGCATCAGAGATTGCGGTCAGTCCGTTGCTCAGTCCGGTATTGATCAGTCCGATCAATGGGTTAAAGATGAAGCACATTAAAATACTGATAATTAAAATTCCAAGCAACGGATAAATCAGAGTCGGCTTGATTCCGTCTAAGGAAGCCGGCAGTTTTGAAAACGCTTTTTTCAGGAACAGTACAATAAATCCGGCAAGGAATCCGGCTAAGATTCCGCCAAGGAAACCGGAAACGGTGTTACCACCGTTGGCACCCTGGAATGCAAAGTCTGCGATAAATTTCTGGAAACCGGTTGTGGAATCCGCCCAGTTGTAACCGGTAACTAATGCGTTACCACTCGAGGCTAACAAACCGCCCGTAAAACCAACTGCAAGTCCCGGCCGGTCTGCAATCGAGTATGCAATGTAACCTGCAAGCACCGGAACCATCAGTCCCATTGCCAGTCCTCCGGCATACTTGAAGAATGCCGATAACGGCGTACAGGAACCAAATGCCGATCCACCGGTCGCACCATAGCCCATCAGGGTATCGATCAGAAATGCAATCGCTGTCATGATGCCGCCGCCGATAACGAACGGAAGCATGTGGGATACCCCACTCATCAGGTGCGTGTAAATCATGTGTGCAGTGGAGCCACCCTCTGCTTTTTCTTCTTTTCTGCTGCCCTCTGCCGCATGGTAGACAGGTGCATCCCCGGCCACGGCACGGTTTAACAGCTGCTCTGCCTTGTTGATGCCGTCTGCAACCTTGCACTCGATGACTTTCTTTCCATCGAAGCGGTCCATCGGAACTTTGGTGTCGGCTGCAACGATGATTGCGGTCGCTCCTGCGATCTCTTCATCGGTAAGCACATGCTTGGCTCCGCCGGAACCTCTGGTCTCTACCTTAATCGTGATTCCCATCTCAGCTGCATGCTTCTCTAAGCTTTCCGCTGCCATATAAGTATGTGCGATTCCGGTCGGGCATCCGGTTACGGCAAGTACCTTGTATTTTGCCCCAGTTTCGTCTTCTTTTTCGTCCTCATCTTTTGCGCTTTCCGCATCATCGATGACTTTTAAGAATTCGTCTACGGTCTTTGCATTTTTCAGTCCGTTGGTAAAATTCTCGTCCATCAGAAGTACGGAAAGTTTGCTGAGCACCTCCAGATGTACATTATCCTCGGTATTTGGAGCTGCAATCAGAAACAGTAAATTGACAGGTGCTCCATCTAACGCGTCAAACTCTACACCATCCTTTACTACCATAGCTGCCAGTCCCGGTGCTTTCACAGCATCTGACTTGCAGTGTGGGATCGCAATTCCTTCTCCGATTCCGGTTGTTCCTTCTTCTTCTCTTGCAAAAACCCCCTTGCGGTAAGTTTCCACATCGCGGATTTTTCCGCTTTTTGCCATGAGATCAACCATTTTGTTTAAAACATCCTGTTTTCCGGCTGCAGAACCGTTCAGTTCAATGCTCTCGGCTGCAAGCAAATCTCTGATTCTCATAGTATACCCTCCTTAAAATAATTTTTGATTTGCATCCATCAATGCAATTACTTCCTTTTTTGTTGCCAGTTCTTCGGAAAAAGCACTGGCACTTCCGGTACATACACCATAGCGGAATGCATCTGCATAGCTGCCACCATTTAAATATCCATATATAAAACCAGCCACCATGGAATCTCCGGCGCCTACCGAATTGACGAGCTTTCCTTTCGGTGCCTCAGCCCGGAACTCCTGACCGTCTTCCGTCACAAGGACGGCCCCGTCACCTGCCATGGAAACAAGAACATTTCTTGCACCTTTTTCCTGCATGCGTTTTGCATATGTGACAACATCATCCTTATCATTGATTACCGTGTGGAAAATCTCTCCCAGCTCATGATTGTTTGGTTTGATCAAAAACGGATGATAAGCAAGTACATTCATCAGCAGATCTCTGGTCGCGTCTACTACAATATTGAGTTTCTTGTTCTGCAGATGCTCCATGATATCCATATACATGGATTCCGGCATTGTGTCCGGGATGCTTCCGGCAAGTACCAGTGTATCGCCATCCTGCAATGCATCCAGTTTTCCGTAAAGCTTCCGAATATCTTCTGATGCAATCTTTGGTCCCTGTCCGTTGATTTCCGTCTCGGTCTGTGCCCGGAGTTTTACGTTGATACGGGACAATCCTTCGGTAACGTGAATAAAATCTGCGGTAACACCTTTCTCCTGAAGAAGCCGTGTGATGGCATCTCCGGTAAATCCTGCCATAAATCCAAGTGCTGTGCTTTCTTCCCCAAGATTTTTCAGTACCATTGAAACATTGATTCCTTTCCCACCCGGAAAAATAATTTCCTTGCTGGTACGGTTGACCACACCGGTCATAAAGTTGTCCACATTTACAATGTAATCAATGGATGGGTTAAATGTTACGGTATAGATCATTCTTTCACCTCCACAATATTTTTGTATTTTTTAAGTGCCGGCTTGTACAGCTCCGTTGTTAAGATGGTTGCCTGTTCAAAATCAGCAAATTTCACACTGGAAAGCTGGTCAAACTTGCTGGCATCTGCCAGAATATAGCAGCGTTTGCAATTCTTCATGGAATATTTCTTTACCATGGCTTCCTTGATCTCCGGGGTGGAATATCCTTTGCTGACGCTGATTCCATTCGTTCCCCAGAATCCTTTGGTAAAATTATACTTGGAAAGCATCTCCATGGCTTCCTCCCCGACGATCGCCTCTGTCTGGGATTTGAATTCGCCTCCCAGCAGATAAACACGGCAGCCCTTTTCCGCCAGAAGCTTTGCATGGCTGATGGCATTTGTCACAAACACCGCCTGTGTCTCCTTAATAAAAGGGATCATCGCCTCGGTGGATGTTCCGGCATCCAGATAAACAAAATCATCCGGGCGGATGAGGGATGCTGCATACTTTGCAATTGCATTCTTTTGTTCCGCATTCATCGTCTTACGGTTTCTGACATCCTCATCATGTGTACTCACACTCGGCCGTCTGGCGATTGCACCGCCATGCACCTTGGTCAGAAGACCATTCTCATCCATTGTGATTAAGTCCCGGCGGACGGTTGATTCTGAAGCGTCAAGTGCAGTCATAAGTTCCTGTATTGTGGCACTTCCCTCCGCTTCTATTATGGACAGTATCCTTGAAAATCGTTCTTCTGCAAGCATATGCCTCACTCCTTTGTTTTCTTTTTCGTTCACAATCTTTCAAAATCGTTCATTTGACGGTTCTTATTATAGTTACATTTTCTGTCATCGTCAATCACTTTCCGTCAAAATCATTCACAAAAACAGAACTGGGATTTTGTGCATAATGTCATGTTATTGAACAAGGCGGCTATGGCTCGAAAGGACAGGGGAGGGGGGACACCAATGGCAATCCGGCTCATGCTCCTTGCAATTAAGAGGCTGTAGGAATTTTTATTTCAATTATTATCAGGCGGACGCAACCGGTGGTCATTCGCCTTCCGGGCTCAGTGACCACCTGCCTCGTACATCCATGTACGAGGCTTGCTGAAAATTGAAAAAATTCCAACAGCCTCTAAAATGCAGGAGAAATCGCCGGGTTGCCATTGGTGTCCCCCTCCCCTCCCCTGTTCTTTCTACCTAGCAGTTTACAGTACAATTGTTTCACACCATGTCAAAAGCCTATTATGTTTTGTAAAAAGAACAGCATACTTATTGAGAGTATGTGTATTATTTGCTACAATATCCCCGGAATATGACAAAACAGGTTTTTCTGTGAGTTTCTTGGTATTATCTTATAGAAATGCAGAAAATTTTATTTTACAATGATCCATTACAAACACAAGGAGGAATTATCATGAGAGGCGTCGAAACCCGAATTCAGGAAATCCGTCACAAAATTTTTACAGAAGTAGCCCGTATGGCTTATCATACCGAATGGCCTGTAAAGGAACGTATGGAAGAACTTCCATATAAGATTATTCCGGGAGAAACCGGAAATTTCAGAAACGATGTATTTTTGGAGCGTGCAATTGTAGGCGAACGCCTGCGTCTGGCAATGGGCCTGCCAAACCGCAGTGCTGCAGAGCATGCCCCGGTATCCGATGGCATTGAAGCTGCTGACCAGGCAGAAACTTACTATACTCCGCCTCTCATTAATGTCATTAAATTTGCCTGCAATGCCTGTCCCACAAAACGTGTGCACGTAACAGACGGCTGTCAGGGATGTCTGGCACATCCCTGTATGGAAGTATGCCCGAAAGGAGCTGTTTCCTTAGACCGTACCACCGGCAGATCTATCATTGACCAGGAGAAATGTATCAAGTGCGGCCGCTGTGCAAGTGTCTGCTCCTATAACGCCATTATCATTCAGGAACGTCCATGTGCCAAAGCGTGCGGTATGGATGCCATTACTTCAGATGAAAACGGCAAAGCCAATATCGATTATGACAAGTGTGTTTCCTGCGGTCAGTGTCTGGTAAACTGCCCGTTCGGTGCCATTGCTGACAAATCCCAGATTTTCCAGACAATCCGTGCCATCCAGTCCGGTGAAAAGGTTTATGCAGCTGTCGCTCCTGCATTTGTCGGTCAGTTCGGACCAAAGGTTACCCCTGGCAAGCTGCGTGCTGCCATGAAAGAACTCGGGTTTGCAGACGTTTTTGAGGTAGCAATCGGTGCGGATCTGTGTGCAAAGCAGGAAGCAGAAGATTTCTTAAAAGAAGTGCCGGATGAACTTCCATTCATGGCAACTTCCTGCTGTCCGGCATGGTCTGTCATGGCAAAGAAATTATTCCCGGATCACGCCAACTGTATTTCCATGGCACTGACTCCGATGACATTAACTGCACGTCTTATCAAAAAGCATAACCCAAATGCAAAGGTTGTCTTTATTGGACCATGTGCGGCTAAAAAACTCGAAGCAATGCGCCGCAGCGTCCGCAGTGAAGTAGATTTCGTGCTCACCTTTGAAGAAATGGCCGGTATTTTTGATGCAAAACATGTGGATCTGGAAAACATGGAAGAAGATCCGGATGGTGTAAGTGACGCTTCCACCGACGGAAGAAACTTTGCCGTTGCCGGTGGCGTTGCTCAGGCTGTCGTAGATGTCATCAAACGGGATCATCCGGAACAGGAGATCAAGGTGGCAAATGCCGAGGGATTAAAGGAATGCCGTCAGCTTTTAAAACTTGCCACATTAGGCAAATATCCGGGCTATCTGCTCGAAGGCATGGCCTGTCCTGGCGGATGCGTCGCCGGAGCCGGAACCATGCAGGCAATCAAGAAATCCCAGACAGCGGTCGGTCTGTATGCCAAGAAAGCAAACCATCAGTTCTCAAGCGAAACCGAATACATCAAAGAACTGGATAAACTGGTGGATTAAGTATCTGCCATATAAAAAAGCCCTGCGCTTTCGGAAATTCCGAAAACGCAGGGCTTTTTGTCTGTTCTTTTATTCTACTTCAATTCCCGTATCAAAGGTCCATTTCCACTGACCAAAGGAAGATGTGTATCTGCTGGTTCCTGCAATATCATTATCAATCATGATTCCGCTGCATGTAGAATGAATCCGCCAGTACCTACTGTTTCCATACTTATGCACAATCGTGCGGCCACTGTAACTGTACTTATCTCCTGCAGATCTCTTAATCGTTCCTTTCGCATAGACACCAATATCTTCCAGATAATCCTTTACCGCTTCCATCGAAGAAAATTCTCCGAAATATATGGCTATATGGGAGGAAGAACCGCCCTTGCCATAAACAACAACATCTCCAAGTTCCAACTGGGAAAGGCTTTTCCCACTGCTTTTTCTTCCAATAGACTTCTTTGTGCCGGAATTCCACTGGATCGCACCCTTTGTTGCAACCCCTGTTGTATACGAAATACTCGATCCGCTTACCCAGTCTCTGGTACAATGTGCTCCAACACTGACATTTTTCAGTGCAGTCCCTTTCCGTCCCTTACTCTCCAGACGATTCAGGGCTGCCCGTGTGTAACCACTGCAGTCACAGCGGATTCCATCAACCACACTGCCATAACTCTTTCCCAGAAATCCCTTACACAATGTTTTCCGGTAATTATCCTGTGCCACAACCGCGGTACTTTTCTTTCCTGCTGCTTCTGCCGGTGCTGCAGTACCCCCTACTACAACTGCCGCCAGCAAAATACCTGCGATCA
>ERZ779865.2542-NODE-2542-length-11390-cov-2.868108_pt1 | contig 11390 bp, 8 predicted proteins | sample MGYA00433088_ERZ779865 | MGnify/ENA primary metagenome ERZ779865 (study PRJEB29588, sample SAMEA2151703) | human gut metagenome | biome: human gut; feature: human-associated habitat; material: faeces | place: Denmark | collected 2008/2010 ... | reverse complement strand
GTCTATCCAGTGGCTGGAAGATTTTCTGATCAGCAGTGCAAAGGCCGTTGTGGTAATCAGTCACGACCGGAAATTTGTGGATAACATCACGACCCGTACCATTGAAGTTACGATGGGACGTATCTATGATTACAAGGTGAACTACTCCCAGTATCTGGTGCTTCGCAAGGAACGCCGTGAACAGCAGATGAAGCAGTATGAAGAACAGCAGAAGATGATTCAGGAGACCAAAGACTTCATCGAACGTTTCAAAGGAACTTACAGCAAGACACTCCAGGTGCAGAGCCGCGTGAAGATGCTTGAAAAGCTGGAACTGATTGAAGTGGATGAAGAAGACACTTCAGCCCTGCGTCTGAAGTTTCCTCCGTCTCCGCGCAGCGGAAGTTATCCGGTTATTATGGAAGGAGTCGGAAAGTCATATGGCGACCACGTCGTGTTCCGGAATGCCAATCTGACGATCGAACGGGGAGATAAGGTTGCTTTTGTGGGTAAAAACGGAGAGGGTAAGTCTACTCTGGTGAAATGTATCATGAATGAGATAGATCACGAAGGTACACTGACACTGGGACATAATGTACAGATCGGTTATTTTGCCCAGAACCAGGCTTCCCTTCTTGACGAGAATCTGACTGTATTCCAGACCATCGATGATGTGGCGAAGGGAGAAATCCGCAACAAGATCCGCGATCTGCTGGGAGCTTTCATGTTCGGAGGACCGGAAGAATCCATGAAGAAAGTCAAGGTGCTTTCCGGTGGAGAACGTACCCGGCTGGCGATGATCAAGCTTTTGCTGGAACCGGTCAATCTGCTGATTCTGGATGAGCCGACCAACCATCTGGACATGAAGACAAAGGATATTCTGAAGCAGGCATTGATGGATTTCGACGGAACGCTGATTGTCGTGTCACACGACCGTGACTTCCTGGACGGGCTGGTTACGAAAGTATATGAGTTCGGTAACCAGCGTGTGAAAGAACATCTTTGCGGAATTTATGAGTTCCTGGAAACGAAAAAGATGGAAAGTCTTCGTGAACTGGAACGTAAAGGAGGCAAGGCTTGATCCCCTTTTGGAACTGACCGTTCGATGGGGTTGAATCGACCGCTCGTTGGGGCTGAATCGACCGCTCGTTGAGGCTGAATCGACCGCTCGTTTGAGGCGAATCGACCGCTTGTTGAAACAACATCGAACAATACGATTTTCTGTAAAAAAGCATCCGGCTGATGTCTTTTCTGCTTGAAATGGCAGGGACATCAGCCGGATCTGTTTTTATAAATTGCCTTTCAGTGATCAGGCATCTTTCAGTAAAGTCTGTACGATGCGCTCGGCAGTACGTCCGTCCCAGCGGTCGGGCAGGGTAGTGTGCTTCCACTCACCGTGCATCAGGTGATCCAGTGCTGCAGCAAGAGCTGACGGATCCTCACCGACCAGTTCATTGGTTCCGGTGCGCCAGGTTTCAGGGTGTTCTGCATAGCTGTTCAGTGTGATGCAGGGGACATCCAGGAAGGTGGCTTCTTCTGCAATGTTTCCCGAGTCGGTTATGATACATTTAGCCTGATCTACCAGGAAACCGAAATGCAGGTAACTCTGCGGTGGCAGAATATGAAGGTTCGGAGCATTCAGGCCGAGAGCTTTGACTGCAGTTTCTGCATATCCGTGCAGAGGGGCGATGACGGGAAGTCCTTCTGCCTTGTCGAGCAGGGTGCGGAGCAGTTTCTCTAGATTGTTGCGGCGGTTCAGCAGGTCATGCCGGTTAAGTGTCAGCAACAGATAATTCTTTTTCCGGATGCCAAGACAGTCGAACCATGCCGGCTGAGTCAGCCGGGGACGGTTGTAACGCAGTGTATCAATCAGAATATTTCCTACATGATGAATGTATTCGGGGATCATTCCTTCCTGATTCAGATTCCGGTTGGCTACCATGCCGGCTGTGAACAGATAGTCGGAAATGGCATCTACAATGGTACGGTTCACTTCGCGCGGCATGTTCATGTCGAAGGAACGGGTGCCTGCTATGAGATGAGCCACTTTCAGACCGCGTTTCTTGGCAACGATGGCACAACTCATGGCGGCTGTCAGATCATCCACTACCAGTACCACTTGCGCCGGATGATTGTCCAGTTCCTTTTCGAAGGCAAGCATGACGGCTGCAGCAATCTGGGAATAATCCTGTCCGCTGACTCCCAGATATGCATCGGGTTTTTCCATACCCAGATCGAAGAACAGAGATTCTTCCAGACTTGGATCATCTTCCGGTCCAGCATAAACGAGACGGTAAGAAATGTTCTTTCCGTTCGCTCCGGCGTTCTGAATCGCACGGCAGATCGGAGCTATCTTCATGAAGTTCGGGCGTGCTCCCGAAACGATCGTTATTTTCATTCTTCAAAAGGTTTAGTCATCTTTCCCGCAAATGTACATCTTTCTGCACAGATGCGCAAAGGAAGTTTTCAGATTATGGAAAAAGAAACACGGATTAACGCGGGCTTTATGATGGCCTGAGTCAATCCGTGTGACCGCATCCCGGAGCGGGATGCGGGAAAGGAGTGAAAAGTAATTAGCAGAGTTTGCGTGAACCGTCGCTGATCACTACATCGTAAACTTTCGGGCTGCGTCCGAATTTTTCTTTGAAGCGTTCTTTGGCAGTTGTGATGAATGTTTCATACAGTTCATTCTTTACCAGGTTGATGGTACATCCGCCGAAGCCGCCTCCCATAACGCGTGAGCCGGTTACGCCGCAGTCGAATGCGATATCGTTCAGGAAATCCAGTTCTTCGCAGCTTACTTCGTAAAGCTTGCTCATGCCGTGGTGAGTTTCATACATCTTCTGACCTACGGTTTCATAATCACCTTTTTCCAGTGCATCGCATACGTCAAGTACACGCTGGATTTCTTCGATCACGTATTCAGCACGCATGTAGTCTTCTTCGCTTACTTCACCTTTGACAGCATTCAGCATTTCCATGTTGCAGTCGCGCAGGAATTCTACTTCCGGATGTGTCTTCTTGATGGCAGCCACTACATTTTCGCAGCTCTGACGACGTTTATTGTATGCTGAAGAAGCCAGTTCGTGCTTAACAACAGAGTCAACCAATACCAGACGGTATCCTTCGGGTTTGAATGGGAAGTACTGGTATTCCAGTGAACGGCAATCCAGACGGATCAGGCTGCCTTCCTTACCGAATACAGAAGCAAACTGGTCCATGATACCACATTTAACACCACAATAGTTGTGTTCTGTAGCCTGTCCCACCTTTGCCAGTTCGAATTTGTCGATCTTGTTGTCGCCGAACAAATCATTCAAAGCGAATGCGTAAGTAGATTCCAGCGCTGCAGAAGATGACATACCTGCACCCAGAGGAACGTCACCGGCGAAAGCTGTATTGAATCCTTTTACGTCTACACCACGCTTGATCATTTCACGGCATACACCGAAGATGTAGCGTGCCCAGCTTGCTTTCGGAGCGTCTTCTTCGTTCAGACCGAATTCTACATAGTCTTTCAGGTCGATAGAGTAAGCGCAAACTTTGTCTTTTCCGTTAGGTTTGATTTCTGCAATCATACCTTTATCTACTGCGCCGGGGAATACGAATCCACCGTTGTAGTCGGTGTGTTCACCAATCAAGTTAATACGTCCCGGAGATGCATATACTGAGCCTGTTGTACCGTCGAAATGCTTAATGAAGCGGCTTCTTACAAATTCAATGTCCATAATGATAATGTATTTAAGGGTTAATTTTCAATTGGTTCGTTTTTAGGATCATTCAACGGGGATATCCTTGTTGACATTTTTGCAGCCTACCAGTCCGTAGAACAGCAGGTAAGCCAGCATGAAGATGATCAGCCAGTAGCTGGCCATATAGCCGACTGCATCGGAGATGACCTGCTGGAGCAACGGGAAGATACCGCCACCCACAACCATCATCATAAAGATACCTGATGCCTGTGCGGTGTATTTGCCAAGACCTTCAACGGCAAGGTTGAAGATACCTCCCCACATGATAGATGTGCAGAGACCGCAAAGTACGAGGAACAGCGCACTGATAGGAACTTTCGGAGTTTCCAGAGAACGCATTACGTCAGCCGGTGTCATGTGAGAAGCACTCAGCAGTTCTGCCTGTGCGGAAAGGCTTTCTTCAGACGGGTTGGCGATAAATGCGCTGATTTCATTGGCAGGCATGCCGGCATTGGTCAGGATTTCCGTTGTCTTTGCAACCGGATCGTATACCATGGTCGGTACGTTGATACCCACATTCTTCGGAGTGAAGATAGCGATCAGTGTGAAAAGAATAGCTGTTGTAGAAACGGCAATCAGCTGAGTACGGGTAGAAACTTTACCGCTGATCACACTACTGGTCAGACGGCCTACCAGCATCAGCAGCCAGTAGATTGCAGTGATGGCACCACCGATGGCTGCACCATTGGCCAGGATACCGGCTCCCTTGTCGCTTGAGTCAGCCAGGTAGAAGTTCAGGGTACCCGGGATACCGATTTCAATACCTACATAAATGAAGATACCGATAACGCCCAATACGGTGTGACGGAAGCTCCAGGGGCTGTGTGAGAATTTAACCTTTTCTACTTTACCTTTTCTCAGGTGAGGTTCCGGAATGCTTACAAATGAAATGATGATAAAGGTTACAGCGAATACACCCATGGCGATGAAGAGCAGGGGCACAACGTCTGTCATGGCAGTTTTCGGAGTTACGGTTCCGATCAATACACCTACGAAGAGCGGTGTCAGCGTAGCAGAAAGTGAGTTGACAGCACCACCCAGCTGGATCAGCTGGTTACCTTTGTTACCGCCGCCTCCCAGAAGGTTCAGCATCGGGTTTACTACCGTGTTCAGCATACATACACTGAAACCGCAGATGAAAGCACCCAGCAAATAGATGATGAAGTTCATCTTGATGGAATATTCTCCCAGTGCGAATACTTCGGTTTCTGCGCCGAAAGTACTGGACAGATACTGTACCAGCAAGCCTACGAAACCGACAGCCATGGCAGTCAGTGAAGTTTTCTTATAACCGATCTTGACCAGCATGTTTCCGGCAGGAATACCCATGAACAGATAGGCCAGGAAGTTCATCATGTTTCCCATCATACCCAGGGTGTTTGCTCCTGCATATTGGTTTTTCCAAATGGTACCGAAAGGAGCGGCCAGATTGGTTACGAAGGAAATCATTGCAAAGAGGAAGCACATGGCAACAATTGCAATGAGATTACCGTTTTGTTTTTGTTGATTCATTCTTTTAAATAATTATAAGTTGTTATTAAAGGTTAGTTTCGATTATTCTTCTACGCCAAATTTGTAAATAGTGACCTGATGATAGGTGTCGCCCGGGTTCAGGATAACCGGCGGGAAATGTCCCTTATTGGGAGAATCCGGGAAATGTTGTGCTTCAAAGCAGATAGCACTCCGTTTGGGGAAGGTTGCTCCGTGCCAGCCGCTGAAACCGTTGGCCCAGTTGTGTGTATAGACTTGTACGCCCGGTTCAGTGGTATATACTTCCAGACTGCGTCCGCTTTCCGGTTCCACACATTTGGCTGCGAAGGTCAGTGTACCGGGTTCCTTCTTGTTCAGCACGTAGCAATGGTCATAACCGGCTCCGTAAACCAGCTGTTGGAACGGTTCATTGATGCGGCTTCCCACTGTGTGCGGTGTGCGGAAGTCCATAGGAGTTCCTTCCACTTTGGCGATTTCGCCGGTCGGGATGGAAACTTCATCCATGGGGATATAAAAGTCTGCGTTGATAGTGACGATGTTGTTTTCCACGCTCGGAGTGGGATTGGCAAGTCCTGCCAGATTGAAAAATGCGTGGTGTGTAAGATTGACGATAGTCCGTTGGTCGGTAATGGCTGAATAAGTAATTACCAGTTCATTCTGGTTGGTGAATGTATATACAACCGTTACATCCAGATTTCCGGGGAATCCTTCTTCTCCGTCGCGTGAAAGATAGCGAAGAGTCAGGCTTTGCTTGCTGGTCTGTTCTGCATCCCATACGCGTGCGTGAAAACCGGTAGGTCCTCCGTGCAGGGAGTTGGGTCCGTTGTTGATGGTCAGCTTGTATTCTTTGTTGCCAAGTTGGAACTTTCCTTTGGCAATACGGTTACCGTAACGTCCGATCAGTGTGCTGAGGAAAGGTTCCGGGCTGTTGATGACTCCTTCAATGGAATCGTGTCCCTGTACCACATTGGCCAGTTTTCCGTTTCGGTCGGGAACCATCAATGCGGCAATGGCTCCTCCGTAATTGGTGATGGCTACTTCAGCACCTTTATCGTTGGAGAGTATAAACAGATCGGTTTGTTTACCGTCAATTGTCTTCTGAAAGTCAGCCCTTTTGAGGCCGCTTAAATTGTCTTCTTTGTAAAATGTGTCATTCATATATTAAAATGTTTAATTTGTACAATGAAATTTCTATGCAAATAAAAAGATTTTATTCAAAATACCCAAACATTTTGTTTGAAAAGAAAACGCGTTATTTATTTAAAGATAATAAATCGGCCACAATGAAACTGCTTCCGCCTACAAAGATGAAGTCTTTTTCCGTAGCTTCACTTTGGGCAGCTTTCAGTGCTGTGGCTACATCCGGATAACTTTCTCCTTTCAGGCCATGGGATGCGGCCAGTTCTTTCACCTTGTCGGCCGGAAGTGCACGCTGTACACTGGCTTGAGTGAAGTAATAGCGGGCTTCTTTGGGAAGCATGGCGAGTACTCCGCTGATGTCTTTGTCGTTAACCATTCCGATAACGATGTGAAGGGTATCATAAGTCTGGTTACGGAGTTGCTCCACGATATAGCGGATACCTCCGGTGTTATGTCCTGTATCACAGACAATGGTGGGGTTGGAACCCAGTTTCTGCCAGCGGCCCATCAGTCCCGTAAGGCTGCATACATGAGCGAATCCTTCACGTACGTTGGCTTCACTGATTGAATATCCGGCTTGCTTTAATTGGCGGATGGCAGATAAGAGTGTATTGGTGTTTTTTAACTGGTAATATCCTCCCAGCTCACCCTGCAGGTCGGGATAATCACTGGTTTGATAAGTCCAGGTACCGTCTGCATTCTGACGGGCATCTTTCAGCAGCTGTTCTTCTTCTGCAAAGATCAGGGGAGCATGAGCTTTCCATGCTTTTTCTTCGAATACCGGACGGGTTTCAGGGGTCGTTTCTCCGATGACTACCGGAACGTAATCTTTGATGATACCTGCTTTCTCTGAGGCAATCTGTGCCAGGGTATTTCCCAAAAACTGCACATGGTCAAAGCTGATGTTCGTGATCAGGCACAAGTCCGGATGGATGATATTGGTACAATCCAGTCTGCCTCCCAGTCCGACCTCCACAATTGCTACATCTACCTGCTCTTCTGCAAAATAATGAAAGGCCATGGAAGTGGCCAGTTCGAAGAAAGAAGGGTGAAGCGGTTCGAAGAAACGCCGGTGCTTTTTGACGAAATCAACTACAAACTCCTGGGGAACAGGAGTTCCGTTGATTCGGATCCGTTCACGGAAGTCTACCAGATGGGGAGACGTGTAGAGTCCGGTCCGGTAACCGGCCGACTGAAGGATGGCTGCCAGGGTATGTGAGCAGGAACCTTTACCGTTGGTTCCTGCTATGTGGATCGTACGAAACTTCTGATGAGGGTGACGGAAATGATCATCCAGAGCATACGTATTGGACAGTCCTTCCTTGTAGGCAGCCTTTCCTATATGTTGAAAAAGAGGAGCGCTGTTATAGAGATAGTTAAGAGTTTCCTGATAGTTCATAAATCCATTCCTTTTTAGGTTATGGTCGCAAAGATAGCGAGAACTGGCGGATTTTGTACATGAAAACAGGCAAAATCATATCTCGTCCGGCCAGGGACAGGGCTTCCTGGTAGCTTTGAAAGAAGGGCGTTGTCCGCCGGAACTGCGCAGAAAATTGCCCAGATCTTTTGACAGGCGTTTCACGACCTCAGGATGGCTGGCTGCCAGGTTGTGCTGTTCGCTGATATCAGCCGGAATATCATACAGCTCTTTTTGTCCGGTTTCGTAGAAATAGATGAGTTTCCATTTGCCCTGACGGATGCTGCAGGTTGCTCCGATTCCGGGTCCTGCTTCTCCCCACAGGTTGGGGCAGTTCCAGTAAAGGCTCCGTCCTTCCGACGGGTCTCCGGTCTGTTTGAGCAGAGGGACAAAACTTACTCCGTCTATTGTTTGCGGGACTTTCCAGTCTGTGATGCCGGCCATTTCGAGAATTGTCGGGAAATAGTCTTCAGCCAGCAGATAGCGGTCGCAGCGGGATGAGGGCTGGGTAACTCCCGGCCAGCTGACAATCATCGGTTCACGGATTCCGCCTTCGTAAGCCGATCCTTTACCGCAGTTGAGAGGAGCATTTTGGGTGTAAAGCGGTTCATCGCGCCAATGACTTCCGGTTGCATAGCCTCCGTTGTCCCCCATAAACAGAATAATGGTGTTGTCGGCCTCTCCGTTTTTTTCAAGCCAGTCCATGATATCTCCCAGACTTTTGTCCATTCCTTCAATCAGGGAAGCGTAGGCAGCTTCTTTATCCGACATTCCTTTTTGCTTGTACTTTTCGAAATATCTGGTGTCCTTATCAATCGGAATATGGATGGCATAGTGGGACATATACAGATAGAATGGCTGATTGTATTGTTTGGCTTTGTCCAGTGCCTTCAAAGCTTCCTGAGTCAGGGCCTCTGTGACGAAGGTTCCTGTTTGCCAGTATTTCTCCAGTCCGGGTACAGACATCAGGGAAGTGGGGTTTCCCTGTGCGTCATGTCCGTAGTTCAGTTCGCTCAGGTAAGTGGCCAGTCCGCCCGCGGCGTGTCCGGCAATGTTTGTCTCAAATCCGAAGTGACAGGGATTTTCCCCCGGGGTGTCAATGGCCCCCCAGTGTGCTTTCCCGCAATGAATGGTATGATAGCCGCTTTCTTTCAGTAACTGAACGAAAGACTTGGCCACGAACGTATGACTGGTTCCGCCGGTTTGTGCAATTCCGTTCCAGTTCCATTCCGGCAATTGCAGCGTTTCACTTTCGGCATCGGTCGAGTGGTTTTTCTGTAATGTCCAGTTGGTTACCCGATGGCGGGCTGCATTGGCACCGGTCATCAGGCTGCATCGTGTCGGCGAGCTGATGCTGGAAGCATAGGCCTGGGTAAACATCATTCCCTGACGGGCCAGACGTTCCATGTTGGGAGTTTCATAAAGCCGGTTATAGGGTGTCTTCTCTGTCCAGAAAGGCAGGGAAGTATCCTGCCATCCCATATCATCGACCAGAAAGAATATGATGTTGGGACGTTTGTCTGGCTGGTTTTCGGCTGATTGTGCATACAGGGAAGCGGACAGCGGAAGTAGTCCGAATGTCCCTAATAAAATTTTATTCATGTGCTCAGTTGGTTAAGGTTCTACATGATAAATGCTGAAATTGGCAATGCAAGGATTACCCTCGCTTTTTTCTATGACGAGGCGGAATGCGTCAGCTTCAACAGCGGGGAAAGATTCAATTCGCTTATGGCCGACAGAAGTTCCCCGGGCAATGGCAGACCATTTTCCGTTCAGGCGTGCTTCTACCCGGTAAGCGCGGATTCGTTCTCCCTGAGTAATGTCTTCCTGAATGATGTAATAGTTGGCCTGTGTACCTTTCCCGGTTTTCAGGGTCAGTGCTTTCTTACTTCCGCTGGTTTGGGCCAGAGGTTTTTCGAAACGTCTGTTGATTTCCTGTCCCCATTCTTGCAGACGTTTGACATCCTGCTGGGGAATCAAGCCTTCCGGATTGGGAGTCAGACCGACAATCAGTGTAGCATTTCTTCCTACTGATTTTTCGTACATATCCATCAGGTTGCTCAACGGATAGACAGCCTTGTCGTCATCTCCCGGTTCCCAGAACCATTCGTGACGGCCGTTATATCCTCTCAGCGGAGTGTCGGCCATGGCAGGTACCCAGTATTTGCCTTCCGGATCGCCATGAGCGAGCAGCTTGTTGTGATCCTGAACACCGTCGGTTGCATTGCTGTGACTGTATGGATAAGGGAAAGTGGACCAGCACGGATAACCCACTGTTCCGCTTTCAGAGCCTCCCCAACGGAGATCTGCCCGGCTGACATTGTGATAGAAGAGACAGTTTGGCTGATATTTGTTGACGATGGGTTCTACGTCCGGACCCATGCCTTTGGGATCGTCTGCACCTCCGTCAAACCAGATCATGAAAAGTTCTCCATAACGGGTACAGAGTTCAGTAACCATTTTTTCGCACAGGTGTCTGTACCATGTCTGGCGGTTGCGGGCAAATTCGCCTTCTCCTTCCGCCTTGAAATTATGGATACCTAACAGAGAGTTCCATCGGATGCCAATATAAATACCTGGCTGTATACCATATTTGCGGCAGGAGTTGACAAAATCGCGGACGATATCGCCTTTTCCATCACGCCATTTGACGGCTTTCAGACAGTAGGGGTTTACATCACTCTGCCAGAGACCGAATCCGGTTTCATGAGTTGCTGTAAGTATAGCAAATTTGGCACCGGCTGCTTTCGCTGCTTCGATCCACTGGTCTGTGTTCAGCTGGGTGGGGTTAAAGATGTTGTAGTCTTCAATGGGATTGATCCGGTTGTTCCCTTGTCCGTAAATCTGTCCGTCGAAAACGTGCAGGTCATAATGGAAGACTACTCCCAATTCGGCTTCATGCCATTTCAGTTGATGAGGCTTGGGGACAGGGATAGCCTGTTGCTGTGCGAAGCTGCAAACTGAGTATAAGATAAAAAGAGAGAGATAGCAAAGTTTCTTCATGGTGTTTATTTAGTTACGGTTTCAAGATAATGGGCAAATGAATCGTTGGTATGGAGTAGCCATGCCTTGAGTTGTTTGTTGAATTGCCGGACCAGACGGGGGGATTGTCCGGCAATATTATCCATTTGATAGGGGTCTTTGGTTCGGTCGAAAAGAACTGTTTCGTCTATTTTTCCATTGGTTGCGTGGACTGCGAATGTATGGGTTGACGTACGTAGCCCGCGGTATCCGGTGGCATGATTGTCAAACTGTACATAATAATAAGGTTGTACCACTTCTTTTTTACTCTTGCCCAGAATATGGCGGGATAAGTCGAAAGTCTGTACCGTTTCGGGTATTTCCTTCCGGAATCCCATCAGGGAAAGGAGAGAAGGATATAAGTCGGCGAAAGCGATCATCAAATGGTCGTCTTTGCGTGGCTTTATCTTTGCCGGCCATGAGATAATCATGGGGATGCGCATGGATTCTTCGTAGAAGATATCCTTTCCGGCATTGTTGTGAGCTCCCATGCAGATGCCATGATCGGAAGTAAATACAATGATGGTATTCTCAAACAGTCCGTTGCTTTTGAGGGTTTCGATGATACGTCCTACCTGCTCGTCTACCCC
>ERZ779865.2541-NODE-2541-length-11390-cov-9.396912_pt1 | contig 11390 bp, 9 predicted proteins | sample MGYA00433088_ERZ779865 | MGnify/ENA primary metagenome ERZ779865 (study PRJEB29588, sample SAMEA2151703) | human gut metagenome | biome: human gut; feature: human-associated habitat; material: faeces | place: Denmark | collected 2008/2010 ... | reverse complement strand
TGCAAAGTGAATACCGTTGATATCTTCTTCTTTACTCTTATATCCTGTAAAACCAACAATATGAATTTTGGTAAAGTCTTCAGCTGTAAATACTTTGTTAATATATTTGTCAACTTCTGAAAGTTCTTCTTCTGATAAGCCTCCTGTCAATTTGTAGGCATCATGTGATGCTTTTCCGTGTTCTGCTTCTTCTTCCATTTTAAGACTCCGAAGTTGAATTTCCATCTGACATCCGGGTAGTATTTCAGAATACATCTGAACAGTCATAGTAAATTGCAGAGATTTATATCCGTTTGCTTTTGGCTCCTGAATATAGTCTTTTACGAAATCAATTGCAAAAGGAATTGTAAGAATTTGCTCTACAATAGATTTGTCCACGGGCATAATGTTTTTGTTTCCTTTTACCCATTCGGCAAATTCTTTTTTCATTTTACGATTTTTTCCTGCCAAAATACCAGATGTGCAATCAAAAATTATATAGATAATTTCTTCAATTTCCTTTTCTTTTAAATCGTTTTGGACAATTCCTTTTAGACCAAATCTATCTCTAATATTGGCGGAAAGGTTACTATTAGACTTTCTGATAAGCTTTGTAAGCTCACTTTCCAAAGCCTTACACCGTGCTTTCCATTTAATATCAATATGCATGTTCTTTGTGCTATTTAGCCAAAGAACAATATACATCATTGTTACAATAATGTATATCGAAAGATTTGTAATCTCAAAAGTGTTACGTCTGTTTTGGATACAGCCTCTTAAACCGTCCAAAAAAGAATCAAAAATTATTACATCCTCCTCATTGCTAATTTCGATTTCATTCAAGATTTCATAAAGGTTTTCTGCAATTTCCAGCAGATTTGCAGATTTTTCTAATGCTTCTTGATATGATTGGTGAATAATCCGAAGGGTCTCGATTGTCATGCCATACATCCTTTCTTTACAAAATTATGTAAATATTATACCATAAATTCTAAAAAAAGTATAGCATTTACTTCTAAAAAGTGATATAATTCAATCGAATTATAATGGTTTAAGCCAAAAAGGAGGAATTTTAAATGAAAACTGTGCCAATTACATTATTAACAGGATACTTAGGAGCTGGAAAAACAACTCTTATAAATGTCATTTCCAATAAATTAAATGCTAATCGAAATAATAGTATTAATAAAGGAACAAACTTTGATAATTATGTAAGGGTTTGCAAATTTGAAATGTCAGATAATAAACCATCAGAAATCAAAGTAGTAAGCAGTGATGATGTTTTTGATTATCTTTTAAATAACTATTCACCTGCTGGATATGATATGAAGACTGTATTCAAGATGTTGAATAAGGAATCTGGTTTATTAGGTGTATCTGGAGTGTCTGGTGATATGAGAGATATCATTGATGCAAAAGACGCTGGTAACCAAAGAGCCGAATTAGCTTTTAACATGTTTAGAAAACGTGTTGCTGATTATATTGGTTCTTATTTTGTAGAACTTGGACATGTTGATGCAATTTCATTCACAGCTGGTATTGGTGAAAACAGCTTTATCGCAAGAGAAGCAATTATTGATCTAATAAAAGAAGCATTAGGCATCGTATTAGATGATAAAGCTAATGTGGAAGGTCATGGTGAAAGATTAATTTCTGCACCTGAATCTAAGATCAAGGTATTCGTAGTACCAACTGATGAAGAATTAGTGATTGCAAGAGATACAAAAGAATTATTAAACTTATAAGATAAGTGGGCATTGCTTTAAGGCGATGCTCTTTTTTTGTTATAAAAATGTGGTATCGTTAAACGTTTCTTTACAAAATCAAAAAAAGCTAGTACTGGATATCAAAAATACCACACTGACGTAATTATTTTTCTAATTATAGAATACCTGATTGTCAACTCTAGAAATGCTGATTTATATTTTCATTTTCATTCTTTTTGTGAAATTCTTTCAAATTTAATTCACGTTTCAATTCTTCCTCTGACGGCAGATAGGTGAAATATTTCGATGCAAATATCTGGTGATTATCTTCAGGAAGCGTATATTTTACAATAGAATCTCCCTTATCTGCACAAAGTACAATCCCAATAGGCTGCGTGTCTCCTTCATTCATCATTTCACGAGTATAGTAATTCACATACATCTGCATTTGTCCTAGATCCTGATGGGTCAGTTTACCCATTTTCAAGTCAATGAGAACGAAACATTTTAAAATATAGTTGTAAAATACCAGATCAATAAAAAAGTCCTGTCCATCCAATGTAAACCTTTTCTGGCGTGCTACAAATGAAAATCCTCTTCCAAGTTCCAAAAGGAAATGTTGAAGATGATCAATCAATGCCTGTTCCAAATCTCCTTCATATACATGTGTGTCAGGCTGAATCTGCAGAAATTCCATAACATAAGGATCTTTCACTATTTTCTCATATTCTGGTTTTGGCTCTGTTGTTTGAATTTCATTTGCAACCGCTATCTTATCCTGGCTTGCTAAAATACGCTGATAATACATCGTATTGATCTGCCGTTCCAGTTGACGAACACTCCATGCTGCTTTTGCACATTCTTCCATATAAAATCTTCTTGCCTGTTCATCATTTATACGCATCAAGACACGATAATGTGACCAGCTCTATACGCATAAGAATCTGATAATGCGTCCAGCTCAACTTAAATGGCATTTTTTATATGCCGTCTCTAATTGTCCAATTCCTGATTGGACAATTCCAAAAGCCTGTTCAAATTGTCCAATTCCCGATTGGATAATTTCATTCTCTCTGTCTTTGTAAGCCATATAGAACTGCCGCATTCCCGCAACATTGCTTCTTGAGAAACCTCTTCCGTATTCTTCTGTCAAATATGATGACAAGGAATCCAGGACTTTTGCTCCATACTTAGCTCTTTCTGCTCCCTGTTGTTCCTGCTCTACAATATATCTTCCCAGCAAAAAAACTGGTAAGAACCGTAATTGCATTTGCCATTTGTCCCATATTACTTCTGGCACTGTCAATCAATTTCTTTGATTTATTAAATAAACTTTGAAACTCATTACTTTCTATGATTTCCAATTTTTCGATTTCCACACTAAGACCTCCAAACTGTCTATGATTTCCAATTATTTTTTTATAAAATATTTGTTTTTCTAATATCAAAACGCATACCGAAATTATAACTTATCCAACGATTTTTCACAATCAATTTTATGATTGTAAAATAAAAAGCAGGTAGCCAGCCATTGCAACCGACTATCTACCCACTTACTACCGCTATTCTTCTGCTGCTTCAAAAGAAATTTTCAAAAATTCCTTATCTGTCATTCCATCTAGCTTTCTCAACACCTGCCCAGCAAGCTCCTCCATATCACTGTCCTTTATGTGCAGCATTACCCGTCTGATTTCTTCCATCAGCTTCATTCTGTTTGATGTCTCAAAGACACACATCAAATTTGTTTCTTCTACCGTAAATGGATTATTCATATTCCTATATTTCCTCCCTGTTCGTCTTTTTAGTTTTATCCTGCTCTTTTGCATCTTTATTCTTCCCCTGTGCCACTTCCGTCTGCTTGGCTGCCAGACGCTCCTTTAAGGAAGTACGAGCCTGCGGCTTTTCCACCTGTTCTTTCTTTTCTTCCTCACGATTGAATTTCTCCACGCCATTGTTGAGCCTGTCATCAATCATGTTATAATTCTGCTCCTCCAGCTCCTCGATCTTGGCAAGCGGCTTATATTCTGCCAGCTTAGCAATCAGCTCTTTTGCCTGTCTTTCGCTGTCCTCGTCAATTCCCTCATCAATAGATGTCTGCAAAAAAATCTGTAATGGCTTCACATTACCGCTTCTTATATCATTTGCAATCATTTGAATCTGTGCTTCCCTGTCCGGTACCGAGTCTCGGTATTCAAAAGTGTCAATATCATAGGATAACTGGTCAAGTTCTGCCGCAAGTCTCTGTATCTTATGCTCTTTTGTCTCCATATCAATCACATCTTTCTCCGGATACGCTGCAATCAGCTTTTTAATTGCGTCCTGCACCTTTGGTGTATCACGAAGCTCCGGTGTGTAATTTAGGAAATCAACATCAATTCTCTTGCCGCTTACAATGTCTGCCTGCTCATCTTCCCATTCTTCTGTCCCTTCGATGTGCATATTGACACCAATCGAAGGAATCCCCTGTATACGGGAAGGATCAATGGCATTGTAGAGCTTCATAGCTTCCTCTACCGTTTCAATGCCCTCATGGAATTCGCCCATAGAGTGAATTTCTCCACACTCCGCAACTGTAAATGTGATATGGACTGTCTCTGGTTCAATTACAGGCTCTTTTTCTTCTGATACAAGTGCGTTTTGTTCCTGCACCAATTCTCTCCCCTGCGTGACAAGCTGATTGTTGATCTGCTCCTGCTGTGCCTTCTCCTGCAGGTAAATTTCCACCTCCGGAAGATAAGTCTCCAATGTTCCGGTTCTGCTCTCTGTAATCGGGTTAATATCTACCTGTATGCCTGCAATATAAATGCTGTCCTCATGGAGCATATTGAAAAGGTCATCTTCTCTGGTGGAGCCTGTGTATTCCACAACCACATCCAAATCCGAGTTTTCCTGCTCAATACCTCTGCATCGGCTTCCGGATACCACCACATCAACAATCTGTGCATCCAGTCCATACTCGTCTATCTGCGACTGCACATAGGCATATACCGTCTTTTCTATATCCTCTGCACTCTGCCCGTCAAGGCTGTGAAAAAGCTCCTCTGTCTTTGCCCGAAAATCTGCAACCACATCCGGATTGTTCTCTCTAAATTCTGCCTGCTTTGCTTCCAAATCTGCCCGTTCCACTTCCTCCGCTTTTTCTGAAAGCTCCTCATAATCTACAATCTCCACCTCAGAACCCGCATATACTTCGCCCTGCAAATATTCGTCACGATAATACTGCTCTGTGACTGATGAAAAGCGTGGTTCTTGCAAGTCTGCAATTACCATATCCATTGCTCTTTGAATCGTAATATCCGGGTTGTCATAAACACCGCCATCCAGTAAATGATACTGCTCATTCAGAATGGAGTAATCATATCCCTCATCACATTCATGCATAAGGATATAACGGTCTGCGATATGTACCGCAAGCTCTGTCTGTATTTCGTTCTCCTTGCCTTCCAATGTCAGCATAAACTTCGGCAGTTCCGTAAATCCAAAAGAATCAACAAAGTGTGCGCTGTTCTCGCCATCCTCATGCAATACTACAATGTCGCTGACTGAAAGCGAATGAGTCTTATAATCTGCCGGGTGGTCAATATTGAACTTTGTATAGATTGCTTCCAATGTTTCCGACTGTGTCTGTCCCTGCAATTCCGTCAGTTCTCCCATATACACGAGCTTATAATTTTCCGGCAATACAGCATCAAAATTATCTTTGGTTATTCCCATACGCTTCAGGCTTTCCGTTCCTTCAAAGCGAAACTTATCCAGTTCAGGATCATCCTTCAACTGATAAATGCCATATTTATCGGTATTTCCATACAAAAGCTGTGCTTCCCTGTTGGAATCACTCTCTGAAAGTTCTTCCTGCATCATCTGGAGCTTTCGTTCATTCAGCCAGTCCCCTTTTTCAATGCCACACATCCCGTCATGTTCTGTAATCTGTTTTCTATCGGATACAGTAGTCTCGGAACCGTCCGTATGCAGAAGATACACAGGCAAATCATGATCAAATAGTTCTATTGCCCTTTCCTGTGTCAGAGGAAACATTTCATTCCATGTATAGCCATATTCCTGCATTTCAGATACACCTACCATGCTATCCGGAAGTGCGTCGATTTCCGCCTCTGCATCAATCATTGCTAATGCAACATCCTGATTTCCATCCACTTCCTGTGCATAGATATGTTCTGCAAGCTCCCTTGTTTTTTCAATGTTCCCCAGCTTATAGGCATAATTTACAATCAAATTTCTTTCAGCCTCGGAAAAGGCAGGCTGTCCATGTTCCAATCGGTTAATGATATGCTCTGCATGTTGCATGACAGACAGTTCCTCCACATCCGTCAGACCTGCATCAAAATCGTATTCATAATCCCAAAAGTCCGACATATTTCCATTTAATTCCTTACTACTGGACGCAAGTAACGTGATTTCCGCTCCCTGCTTTTCCATATATGAAAGGTAATTGCCATCCCATTCTTTTTCATCAAGAGAAGCCATATCTTTGAGCATTTTTCCGACATCATCCCTCAACATATTTGTGACTTTCAAAACCTCCCATTCTCTTTCAAAAATGGAAGCGAACTTAACAACCACATCATCGGCATTGATCGGCTCCATTGCCTTATCATAGACCGCCTTTCTCTCCTTCATATCAATCAGCTCATCTGTATCTGTGTTATAACGAACATCCAGATGATACTCTCCGTACTCTCTGGAATCCTGATTGCCGATTTCCGTTGTCCATGCACCCCTGCTTTCCAAATATGCCTGTATGCTCAACTTGTCATCGTCTGTCATTTCTGACAATGCCTGCATCAGTTCCGGTCTGTCCATGCCATAAACATCAAGCAGGCTGAACTCTGAAAGATCGGTATTCTGTATAAGCAGAATACTTTCCTTTGTCTGTTCCTGTGATACTTCCCTATCCCTTTGCAATTCCTGTAATTGTTCCTCTATCCCGGTAATCAACTCCGAAGCCATTCTCCGTATCGTATCCATGGAAGATCTAAGTTCTTTGGTATCCCTTCCGCTGCTCCATCCTGCAATATACCCAAAAGAATAATCAGAGGTATCTATACCAAAATGCTGACAAACGGTGTACGCCACACTCTCTGCTTCCACCTCTTTGGTATTGCGGTCTTTTCGCATCTGCTCATCCTGCTCCACTTCCTTGCTGTGCAGCTTGGAGTGAGCCACCTCATGGATCATGGTCTTTAAGGTCTGGCTCTCGCTCATGTTTTCCTGCACCGCAATCCGCTTTGCTTCCCTATCATAATAGCCTTTGGAATCTCCGGCTATCTCCTCCAGTTCAATCGGTACTGGCGAAATGGCTTCTACTGCACGAATCAAATCCTGATACCCTTCCACATCTGAAAGAAGCTCCTTTGAGGCAAGTTCCGGTATCGGCTTTCCGTCCGTCTGAGATAGGTCAAAAACGGATACTGCCCGAAATGCCGGAATTGTTATCTCGACTTCCTCTTTCTGCGGATTTCCATCCTTATCAAGCAACAGCTCCTGTGTGACCGGATCAATCTTATCCCGTTCCTCTTTAATCTTATAGGGTGCAGGTGCAAGAATACGGATTGCCTTTTCCCCTTTATTTACATGACGCTCAAAATTCTTCTGCCAAGCCTTGTATCCGGCCACTAGCGTAGCGTCAGGCTTTTGCATCGCAATTAAAAGCGTATTGTTAAAACTGTAATTATGAAATTTTGACATCGTGGTAAGATAATTACGGTAACTATCACTGTTAAATAAGTCCTGCAATCCCTGCTCCAGTTTGTCCGTAAGCTCCTGCACACGCTGTTTTTCTGTATTATTATCTGCCATAAATGACCTCCATCTTGTACGATAAAAGGCAGCCACTACGGACTGCCCTTACATCAACTGCTATAACATTTTTAATAATCCTGCTTTTATTCCCAACCCGAATAGTGCTGACAGGTTGGGAATAAAGTTGGGAATAAAACTTTTTTTATAAAATCTGATCTTTCCCCTTTGCCTTATCCACTGCATCCCTTCCTGCAGGTGTCCCAGACACTCTTGCCTTCATTGCTGCGAGTTTTTCTTGCAATGAATGCCGTTCTGCCGGTCGGTCTGACAGCTTACTATCCGCAACCGTTTTTCCAAGATTACTCTGCTTTGACGGCATATCAGCAACCTCATCACCTATTTTATCCACCGATTTCACATCTTCCTGTTGTTTTTCCGGTTCCGTGGCTTCGTCATCCATGTCAATCGCATCATCGCCCTTTTCATCCATGTTAAGCAAGGCATTAAGTTCTGCAAGACGTTCCAGTTTCTCGGAAAGCTCCGCTTCCTGCGGAAACGGCTTGTCTACTTCTGCTTTTGCTGTTTCAAGCTGATGTTCCACATTGGAAAGTTTCGTCTGTGCTTCCTCAAGTTGTGCTGGCATTGCTTCCAGTGCATTGTTGATACGAGTGATATTGCCGAGCGGATCAGTGCCGACTTCCATCGGATGGCTCATGGCTCCTTTAACATTCATTACAAATTTATTGTTGAAAGAATCAAATGTTACATTCAGCTTAAATCCAAGATATTCACCTACATCCGCACTGGCATTGATGCCTTTGATTTCCTTACACATGGCTATGATTGCAGTTCCAGCTTCCTTTTTGTCGGTGTATGATTTTCCACCCACCTGCATAAAGAACTGCTCCTTATCCTCCGGCTTATTTTTCGCATATTTATCCATATCAGCGGTAAAGCCTTCGATACGCTCCTTGAAAATGGCGATCCGATGCGGATAATGTTGTGTGATGTTATCCTCCAACCTGTACTTCTGACTGGTATGGTTTGCCTTCATCAGTTTCAGCTTCGATACCCGAATATCGAGATCCATCTTTTCTTTTATATAGGGATTGCCTGTGGCAAGTGCCTTGACCTCTGCATAGGAAAGCGCCGCTTCGTCCACATCCTCACAGCTTCGTACCGGAGATTTGCTGGTCATAATCTGTCCGATGAATTTCTGCTTATTCTCTATGAGCTGCCATGAGTAACTGTCAAATGTACCTTCCGTAACATAACGAAATATCTTGACCTTATCATTCTGGTTGCCCTGTCGTAAGATTCTTCCCTCCTGCTGTTCAATATCAGTCGGTCATTTTTTGCGGACAGTTCAATACATGCCTGTCTGTTTCGCTCCCTGCTCCTGCGTTTGCTCTCGTTTGATTTCTCCCTCTGTATCTTCTTGGCACAAGCAGGACAATACTTCGATATGCCAGAGCGGGGAACATATTCAACACCGCACACCGTACAATTCTTAGGCTTTAACGCAGTCCACCGCTTTGTCGGTGTGATATGTAATTCACCGACAAAGCCGATGAATTTATAATAAATCTTGATTTCCTGCCGCACCATTCCGTCTGTAAGTTTCTCACGTTCCGAAACAAGTATCTTGTCTATAAGTGCGTTTATGATGGTTGCGTCCAGTTCCTTAATGCCTTGATAGTTGCGGATTAGGGAGAGGAAATCACGGACACCCTGCGTCTTCTCATAGCTGTCGCTGAGCGTTTCCGTTACCTCTTTCAGCCTTGCTTCAATTTCAAGCTGTTCTTTCTGGTATTTTCCCGACATCATCTCAAAATTCCGCTCGGTAATACGCTCCATCACCTTATCTTCATAGAGTGAGGAAAACAGCCTGTCCAGTTCTGCAAGGCGTTTGTTCAGTTTTCTTTGCTCCTTTTCCAGTGCCTTTGCCTTGCTCTGGTCTGTTTCCGTGAGCCGCTTTTCAATCGCCCTCACTGCCTTTTCATCATTGACTGCCATATCCGCAAATCGGTTGATGTCGGTGAGGACAGCGTTGAACAAGTCCCTCGCTTCAATGCTGTGTGCGGTACACATGATATTACCGTATCTGCCATAATTATTGCAGGAATATTGTACGCAGTCGATGATGTCGGGGCGTTTCCTCCTGTTGGCACTCATAGCCCGCATCGCATAGCCGCAGTCCGCACACTTAATAACGCCTGCAAAGATGTTCTCAAAGCCGCCCTTGTTTTCTGGTAATCTGCGGCTTGTAATAAGCTGCTGTACGGTATCAAATTCCTCCTGCGTGACTATCCCCTCATGGGTGTCTGGTATCACTTCCCATTCTTCGGGCAGCTTAGAGGGGCGTTTCTTGCTTTTCATGTTGGCGGCAATCCGCTTGTAGCCTGCAAGGTTTCCCGCATATATCGGGCTTCTTAAAATGCCCCTTACGCTGTTCTCGCTCCAAATATAACGGTTCTCCTCATTCTCCTCAAAATACCTCTCATAGCCTGTTGCCCCCTGCTCCGCCGCATAAGCGGCGGGGCGTAAGATATGCTGTTTGTTGATGTGCTTGCGGATTTTGGCGATTCCGTTGCCCGCTAACGCAAGGTCAAATATTTCCCTTACCACATGGGCAACTTTGTCATCTATCAGCAGATGGTTGTGGTCGGCGGGGTCTTTGACGTAACCGTATGGTGCTGTCGTCCCCATGAATTTCCCCTGCTGAAACCTCGCTCGGTACGCCGATTTTATCTTGACCGACACATCGGCGGAATACATTTCGTTTAGGATGTTGCGGAAAGGCGTGATGTCCATAGCGGATTTATTGAGCGTGTCCACGCCGTCATTGACCGCTATATACCTCACATTATGCTCTGGGAAAAACACTTCCAGATACAGTCCGCAATCAAGATAGTTCCTCCCCAGACGAGATAAATCTTTCGTGATAACGCAGTTTATCAGACCGCTTTCAATGTCCTTAATCATGTTCTGGAAACTTGGTCTTTGGAAATTTGTACCAGAGTAACCGTCGTCCACATACGTTTTTGCTAAGTGCCATCCCTGCTTTTTCACATAATCCGTGAGGATGGATTTCTGTGTCGCAATGCTCGCACTCTCGTTATCCGTGCCATCGTCTTTTGACAAGCGGCAGTACATGCCGACTTCATAAATCTTGTTCTCCATTCTTATTCCTGCCATACTGTAAAACCTCCATATCTGTCCTATCTGTTTTCATGTTCCATTGCGTACATTCTAAGCGGACAGCCCCTCATTGTCGAAGGTGTCGCCCTCGGCAATCTTCTTCCGAATATCCTCGGAGATAATCGGGACAAACGCTTCTGTAACGGTCTGTGTGCCGACATATTCACGGCTGATTATCATCTGAACTGGTGCTTTCGGCACGATACGCTTTCTCTTTTTATCTGCTTTCTTATCCTCGCCCATACTTAAATCTTCCTTTCCAGACAGGGCAGGAGAACGTCTGGAAACGCCCCGCCCTGTCAATCAGATACCATCAATCCCCGCTGTTTACTTCTTTCTGTAATGCTTCAAGGAGTGCTGCTGCTTCATCAGCGTTCAACGTGATACCCTTTCCGCACTTCTCACGGTTCGGGGAAAAGCTGCGGATGTCATATTTCGGCTCTCTTCCGTTCCATGAGATAAGATTGATTTCTTTTGTGTAGCCGCTGTCGCCCTTAGACAATACGGCGATTTCCTTTACAATCTCATACTGGATTTCTTTCATTCTTCATACCTCAATTTTCTGCATTTACCTCCCGAAAAGAGAAGATTAGCGGCTGTCCCTGCCCCGTTTCCTCTGCAATTCACGCTCCAAAAGTTTAATGATGGTTTCCTCCATCTGCTTCGGCGTTGTGTTCTTCGGAAAATACTTTTTCAGCTTGCTTGTGTTGATTTTCAAGGTTTCTTTCTGGTTTCCCTTTTCCT
>ERZ779865.2537-NODE-2537-length-11417-cov-3.168016_pt1 | contig 11417 bp, 7 predicted proteins | sample MGYA00433088_ERZ779865 | MGnify/ENA primary metagenome ERZ779865 (study PRJEB29588, sample SAMEA2151703) | human gut metagenome | biome: human gut; feature: human-associated habitat; material: faeces | place: Denmark | collected 2008/2010 ... | reverse complement strand
GGGTACTTATATAAGGTAGAAAAAACTACTTTCTTTAATAGTATAAAAAACAGGATAGGAATTTAATCTTATTCTGTTTTTATGTGTAGAAAGAGGTAGTTTATGAAAATATTTAAGAAATTATTTAATACAAAAGTATCAACAAGTTATATGTTTATTTTATTTGGAGTAAGTGCTCTAATGCTAATGGGATATTTCTCTTATGCGTGGTTTACAGTTCAAGGAGTACAACAATATAGTGTAGTAACAGGTACTTTAACTGGAACAGTTGCAATTGGAAACAATTCAGTAACAATTAATGGAACTGGCGTAATTACTTATACACCATCAACAGATAGTGACACAATCACTTTAATAGTAACTAACACAAATGATAGAACGGTTAAAAACTCAATTTATTATTATGATTTATCAGATAGTTCAATTGAAATAGGTTACACCTCTGATAGTCCAACAATACCAACAATTGAAGGAGTATCAGTAGAAGCTGGTGAAACATTAAATTATAAGATAAAAATTAAAGGAGCAAATGGCAAGCAAATTAAAATAGGTTCATCAATGGGACTGAACAATTCTAATTTGATACTACCAAGCAATGCATTGACATTTAATCAAATAAATGAAGAGTATACCGCGGAAGCGTTAATAATGAAGGCAAATTCAGAAGATTTAGATTATAATATAGCAACCGATGACCAAAAAAATCAGATGTGGACTTTTTCACATGGCGAAACAGAACAAACTGGAACGTTGACCGATTATCGCTATATTGGAGCAAACCCAAATAACTATGTAAAATTCAATAATGAATTATGGCGAATAATCGGCGTATTTGATGTTGATGATGGAACGGGTAAAATAGAGAAAAGATTTAAAATAATAAGAAATGAATCCTTAGGAGCTTTTTCTTTTGATAACAAAGATACTTATAGTGGAGCAGCTACTGATAATGGTGACAATGCTTGGTGTACTGCTAGACTTTATTATTTATTAAATGATGGCTACGAAACAAATGAATGGGGTGGAAGTCTATACTGGAATAGTAAAGAGGGTCAATGTTATAATAAACCTAATGGGGTACTTGCACCTTGTGACTTTACTGAAACAGGTTTAAAAGATAGTTACAAGTCAATGATTGGTACTTCACTTTGGTATATAGGCGGAAATGAAACTTATGATGATTTAACTGCTGCTACCTTTTATACAGCTGAAAGAAGTAAGAGTTCAAATGTTTTTCGTAGTCGTTGTTTTCAAACTATAGCTAAGGTTGGATTAGTTTATTCTTCTGATTATGGATATGCAACAAGTGGGAGTAGTACAACAAATAGAACTAGTTGCTTAAATACAATATTATATAATTGGGATACCACAGATTTGGATGAGTGTAGACTAAATAGTTGGTTGTTTACTGATAAAAATCATCAATGGACTCTAACTCCCTACCTGGTATCTGGTTATAGTCAAAGCAATGTTTTTGCAATAGGAAAAAAAGGAAGAGTTCGGAATGATACAGCTGTTACTAATAATATGGTTAGACCTGTTGTATTTTTAAATTCGTCAGTTAAAATAACTTCTGGAACAGGTTCTTCGACTGATCCATTCATTTTAGCAGAATAATAAATAAAGAAGACTAGTGATTAGCCTTCTTTTTCATATTCTCGATAAAGTCATAATAACTCTTGATATTTTTTTCATATCCAATTGTTTTAGGGTGATAATATTTTTTTCCTTTAAGCTTCTTTGGTAAATACTCTTGATAAACATAAGCTCCAGGATAATCGTGTGGATATAAATACTCCTTAGAATCAGTTTTTATATTATTAGGTACATTACCGGTATTACCATTTCTTATATCGTTAATTGCTTCATCAAGTGCTAAATGTGCACTGTTGCTCTTAGGCGATAAAGCCATTTCTACAACAATAGTTCCAAGCGGAATTCTTGCTTCCGGTAAACCGATTCTCTCAGCTGCTGCTATTGCTGCCATTACTCTTGGACCAATACTAGGATTAGCAAGACCGATATCTTCATAAGCGATAACACTCATTCTCCTGTAAATACTATCTAAGTCTTCTTCTACGATAAGTCTTGCTAAGTAATATAAACTAGCATCAACATCACTTCCTCTGATGGACTTTTGAAAAGCCGATAAAACGTCATAGTGCCCATCACCATTTTTATCACTAAAAAAGACAGGCTTAGTATTGATTTGTTTAACTAGTTTAATATCAACCCTTTGGTCATTACTAGCAAAGAACGCAATTTCTAATAAATTATAAGCATAACGAAGATCACTTCCTGCTAGATTAGCAATATAAGATATAGTATCATCATCAATATTAATTCCTTCAAGATAACTAGACTTAACTGCGTTATTTAAACCTTCAATAATATCAGTTGTTTCTAACTCTTTAAGTTCAAATAATTGACATCTACTTCTGATGGCGGGATTAATAGCATGATAAGGATTAGAAGTTGTCATACCAATAAGTGTTATTAAACCACTTTCTAATTGCGGAAGAAGTAGGTCTTGCTTATCTTTATTAAGACGGTGAATTTCATCCATAATTAAAATCATTCCGTTATAAATCTTCGCTTCTTCTACAACCATATCAAAATCTTTCTTATTATTAATAGTTGCATTAAAAAAACGATAGGGCATATCTAAATCATTAACAATTGCTTTAGCAATAGAAGTCTTTCCAATACCTGGTTTTCCATACAAAATCATTGAAACTAATTTCTTCTTTTCAACTAAATTCCTTAAAATAGCACCTTTTCCAATTAAATGCTTTTGTCCTAAAACATCATCTAAAGACTTTGGTTCTAATTTTTTTGCTAATGGTTCTCTATTCATAGATAATACCTCCCGGTACTTATTTTATCACGAAATTTCTTGTTTCAAAACACAAACTTAGCTATAATAGGTAATAGAAATTGGAAGTGAATTTATGTTAAGAAACGAAGTAGATAGAACTAAATTAAGCCCTGTTATGTTACAGTGGATGAAGATAAAAGACGAAAATCCAGATGCGATTATTTTTTTTCGCTTAGGAGACTTTTATGAAATGTTCTTTGATGATGCTATTGTGGCATCTAAGATATTAGAATTAACTTTAACAGGGAAGCAAGCTGGTCTTGATGAAAAAGTACCAATGTGTGGTATTCCTTTTAAAGCTTATGAAGCATATTTAGATAAATTAGTAGAAATGGGATATAAAGTAGCAATCGTTGAGCAAGTTGAAGACCCTAAACTTACTAAAGAAATGGTTAAGAGGGAAGTGATTCAAATCGTTACTAGTGGAACAAGACTAGATGGTTCGATTGATGACACTAAGAATAACTTTTTAGCTTCGGTTACTTATACCGCCAACTCGTATGCATTAAGTTATGCTGATATTTCTACGGGAGAAGTTTATGTCACAATTCTAGATGATAGTTTACAAGAATTATTACAAGAGATTATTCGTCATGGTTTTGAGGAGATAATTGTCAGTGATGAAATTGACCGTAACTTTATTAATACTCTTCGTAAGACTTATCAGTTAAATGTTACGATTTATAATGATTATAATGATGATGAACAGTATAGTTATATTTATAAAGATTTAAACGATTTACGAAAAGAGCGAGGTATTAAGCATTTACTTGCTTATACTGTTAATACTAAAAAAGGAGATTTATCGCATTTACAAGCTGCAAAAGTGGAACTAATTAATGCGCATTTATTACTAGATGAACATACTAAACGTAATCTTGAGTTAACAGAAACACTTAGACTTAGAGAAAAGACTTATAGTTTGTTATGGTTACTTGATAAAAATCAAACAGCAATGGGAAGTAGATTACTTAGAAAGAACTTAGAGTTTCCTTTAATAGATAGAAAAGAACTAGAACGTCGTTATCATTATATCGAAGTATTACAAACGGAGTTTATCTTAAGAGATGACTTAAAGAAAAGTTTAAATCAAGTCTATGACATTGAAAGACTTATCGGCAGAGTTTGTTATGGTAACTTAAATGCGAGAGACTTATTACAATTAAATTCTAGTTTGAAAGCTCTACCTACTGTTAAGAAAATACTAGAAGAAATAAAATATGATAAAAAAATAGAAACTTTTGATGATTTAGTATCTTTATTTGATAATAGTTTGAATGAAGAACCACCGATTTCTCTAAAAGAAGGAAACTTAATCAAGAAAGGTTATAATGAAGAACTAGATGAGTTAAGAGACTTATCAAGTGGTAGTAAAGACTTCTTATTAGAACTAGAACAGAAAGAAAAAGAAAGAACTGGTATTAAGAACTTAAAGGTTGGTTATAACAAAGTCTTTGGTTATTATATTGAAATTAGTAAAGGACAATGTGATTTAGTAAAAGAAGAGTTTGGGTATGATAGAAGACAGACTCTATCTAATTGTGAGAGGTTTACTACTAAGGAATTAAAAGAAAAAGAAAGTATTATTCTAGGAGCAGAAGAGAAGATAATTAACTTAGAATATCAACTGTTTATGCAAATTAGAGAAGTTGTTAAAAGATATATTTTACCGTTACAGAAATGTGCTAATATTCTAGCAGAGATTGATATGTTATCAGCACTTTCTTTTGTAGCAGATAATTATCACTTTGTAAAACCAGTCTTAAATGATAAGAATGAAGTAAAGATAATTGAAAGTCGTCATCCGGTAGTAGAAGAAGTAATGGCTAAGAAGAATGAAAAGTATGTTGCTAATGATATAATAATGGATAAAGATACGTCTATTTTACTTATTACTGGACCAAATATGGCTGGTAAATCTACTTATATGCGTCAACTTGCTATTACTGTTATTATGGCCCAGATAGGTTCTTTTGTACCAGCTAAGAGTTGTACTATTCCTGTTTTTGATAAGATTTTTACAAGAATTGGTGCTAGTGATGATTTAGTTAGTGGCGAAAGTACCTTTATGGTGGAAATGAAAGAAGCTAACTTAGCGATATCACGTGCAACTAAGAATAGTTTAATTTTATTTGATGAGTTAGGTCGTGGTACTGCTACTTATGATGGAATGAGTTTAGCGCAAGCAATATTAGAATATATTCACGATAACATTGGGGCTAAGACTTTATTTTCTACGCACTATCACGAATTAACAGAACTTGCAAGTAGTTTATCTCATCTAAAGAATGTTCACGTTTCAGCTGTCGAAGAAGATGGGAAACTAACATTTCTTCATAAGATTAAAAATGGTTCTGTTGATAAGAGTTATGGTATTAATGTTGCTAGTTTAGCTGATTTACCTAAATCTTTAATTAAAAGAGCAGAAGAAATCTTAAATGTGTATGAAAATCAAGAAAAAAGAGAAACTATTTATACACAGACTAGCTTGTTTGACCAAGAAGTAGAAGAGCAAGAAGAAAAAGAAAATAAGTATCTTGAGAAAATTAAAGAAATTAACCCTTTAGAAATGAGTCCGATGGATGCTTTAAACTTTTTATATCGTTTGAAAGAGGAGATGAAGAAAGACGAATGAAAAAATCTTTACTAGCTATCTTTCTAGTTATTAGTTTATTAATAGCAAGTATTATCTATTTAAATACAAAAGAAGTAACAGTAAGTGTTAGTTTAGATGATGACTTAACTTTTCAAGTTTATAGTGATACTAGTCTAGATGATATTATTAAATCAATTAATGGTACTTATAAAAATGAAAGGTTAAATACCAAGAAGGTCGGAAAGAATGAGTATACTCTTACTTATAAAAATGATGATAATCGTCTTGCTAGTTATACTTTTACTTATGAAGTAGTAGATGATATTCCTCCTGTCATTTCCCTTAATAGTTTATACTATGTTGATTTAGGTTCTGATGAAGACTTTGCTAAAGAAGTATTTTGTGGTGATAACTATGATGATAAACCGACTTGTCAAGTAGTTGGTAATTATGACTTTAATACGGTTGGTGATTATCCGTTAGTTTACGAAGCCATTGATTCTAGTGGAAATGTTACTAGAAAGGACTTTACTATCTCTGTAAGAGAAAAGAAAGATTACCAAGTACCCAGTAGCGAGAAAGAAAAAATAGCTTTTAAAGATTTTTATCAAGAAAATAAAACTGCTAATACCTTAATTGGGATAGATGTTTCTAAATGGCAACAAGATATTGATTATGAAAAAGTTAAAGAAGCTGGAGTTGAGTTTGCTTTTATTAGAATTGGTACTAGAAAAGGAATTGATAAAGACTTTGTCTTAGACCCTAAGTTTAAAGAAAATATTGAAGGCTTTAATAAAGTAGGAATTAAGACTGGCATTTACTTCTATTCTTATGCTAAAGATAAAAAAGATGCGAAGAAGGAAGCTCTTTGGGTTTTAAAAGAACTTAAAGGTTATGACATTAAACTACCAATCGTCTTTGACTGGGAAAACTTCTCTTTCTATCAAGAATTTAACTTATCATTTTACCATTTAGGAGAAATAGCTGATACTTTCTTAGAAACAGTAGGGAAAGAAGGTTATCAAGGAATGCTTTATGGTAGTAAATACTATTTAGAAAATGTTTTTACTAATAATACTTATCCTGTTTGGTTAGCATATTATGCTAATAATACTACTTATCAGAATGAATATAATATCTGGCAGAAGACTGATAGAGGAGTAGTAGATGGAATAAATAATTTAACAGATTTAGATATTTTATATAAATAACTGCTGGTTTTGGAGCATATAGACTTTGCCTTTTCAGGTGTGTTAGAATAATCTATAGGAGGGGCACTATGTTAAATTTTATTATATGTGATGATGATCAGTTTTTTAGACAAGGGATGAAAAATCAAATTGATAACTATATGATGAGAACTGATATGGAGTATAAGATTTACACATTTTCGGGATATAATCAAGATTTTGAAGAATTAGCAGGAAAAGAAATAGGCTTTAAAGTCTACTTTCTAGATATCAAAACTAACTATGGTTCAGGAATAGATGCTGCTAGATTTATAAGAGAAATGATTGAAGATTGGAATTCTATCATCATAATAGTTTCGTCTTTTAGTGAATATCGCTATGAAATAATTACTAATCGCTTATTTGTTTTAGACTTTATTAATAAGCTCGATAGTTGCACTAAAAAGATGGATGAAGTTTTAGACATAGTATTAAAAAGTTATCGGGGAAAGGATAGATGTTTAACTTATCAACGGAACCGTGTTTACTCAAGAATTGAACTTAAACATATTTATTACATTATAAGAGACCCTGATAGTAAAACATCAACGGTTTATGCCTCTCACGGCGAATATACTGTTCCACTTAGTTTAATTCAGATAAAAGAACAGTTAGATAATAGATTTTTTCAAGTATATAGAAATTGTATAATTAATCTAGATAGAGTAACATCAGTTGATTTTAAAAAAGATATTATCAGATTTGATAATGGCAAATGTTTAGAAAAAATGTCCAGAGAGAAAAAACATCTTCTCTTAGGATTACTTAAAGGAAAGAAGGATGAATAGTAATGTTACCAAAGAAATTAGAAGAGAAAATAATCGGAGAGATAAAGTCACTTGGTCTTGATATGATTGAAGAAGCAGGAAGTGGTCATCCGGGTATTGTTTTAGGAGCTGCTCCTATACTTTATACTTTGTTTTTAGAACATTTAAGATTTGCTCCAGAAGTTCCAGACTTTTACAATAGAGATAGATTTATTATGAGTGCAGGGCATGGTTCAAGTCTTTTGTATTCAGTATTATACTTTGCTGGTTATGATATATCTCTTGATGATTTAAAATCTTTTAGAAGACTTAATTCGAAGACACCAGGTCATCCTGAATATATGAAAACACCAGGAGTAGAGATGACGACTGGTCCTCTAGGACAAGGTTTTGCAACAGCAGTTGGGTGTGCCATTGCTGAAAAACATACCGCTTCTTTAATTAATAATAAAGAGAAAGTAATTGATTATAATATTTACTGTTTATGTGGTGATGGTGACTTGATGGAAGGAGTTAGCTATGAAGCAGCTTCTCTTGCGGGTAGTTTAAAACTTAATAATTTAATTGTGTTATATGACTCTAATAAAGTAACTTTAGATGGTAAAACGGAAAATGTTTTTGATGAAGATATTGCTGCTAGATTTGAAAGTATGAACTGGAATGTATTATTTACATCTGATAGTGTAGAAGATATTAATAATGCTCTTATTAAAGCAAAGTCTGCCGATAAACCAACTCTTATTGAAGTTATAACAACGATTGGTAAAGGTTCACTGCTAGCAGGTAGTAATAAAGTTCATTCTGGTCCTTTAGGTGAGGAAGAAGTTTCGAAGATTAAAACTAGTCTTGGTGTTCGTGATATTCCTTTTACGATTAGTAATGAAGCAGTAGAAAAATTTAGAAATTATATTAAGGAAAGAAATAAAGATTTAATAGTAGATTTTGATACTAAATTAGAAACTTTAGAAAGTGATGAAGTTAGTCTTTTGAATAAGTTGATGGATAAAGATAAATCTATTAAGCTTACCTCACTTGATTATAATAAACCTGATGATAATGAAGAATTACTAAGAATTAGTGCTAAAAAAGTCCTTAATTCTTATGCCACTATTAGTCCATTAATTATTGGAGGAAATGCTGATGTTTCCTCTTCTACTAAAATGTATTTAAATGAGTTATCACCATTTTCTAAGGATAACTATAAGGGAAGAAATATTAACTTTGGTGTTAGAGAACACGCAATGGCAGCGATTGCTAATGGACTAGCTCTTGCTGGTTATCGCCCTTTTGTCTCAACCTTTCTAAGTTTTAGTGATTACTTAAAACCAGCTCTTCGTCTTTCAGCTTTGATGAATCTACCAGTTACTTACATCTTTACGCATGACTCTATTTCTATCGGTCAGGACGGACCAACTCATCAACCAGTAGAACAATTAGTTAGTTTAAGAGCAGTTCCTAACTTAGAAATATTTCGTCCAGCTGATTCTAACGAAGTAATTGGTTCCTTTAAAACTATTTTTGAAAATAATAAACCTAGTTGTTTAATACTTGGTAGAGATAAGATTAAAATATTAGAAACAACTTCTATTTCTGCTACTAGTAAAGGAGCTTATATTGTTCATAATGAAGAGCGTAAACTAGACGGAATTATTATTGCTACCGGGGAAGAAGTGACACTTGCTTTAAGTGTTATGAAGTTACTTAAAGAAAAAGGCTATGACTTAAGAGTAATAAGTATGCCTTCAATCGAAAGATATAATTTATTAACAGCAGAAGAAAAAGAAGAATTGTTCCCAGTTGGAGCGAAGAAGTTTGTTATTGAGAAAGGTTCAAGTTATTCTTGGTATTCCTTTGTTTATAAAGATAGTTATTTATTTACACTAGATAAATTTGGTACTAGTGGAACTAAAGAAGAAGTTGATTCTTTCTATGGCTTTACGAAAGAAGAAATTTCTTTAAAGATAGAAGCTTTGTTAAAATAATTCGACAAAGTTCTTATGACTCTCTTGATATGATTACAGTGGTGATTATATGAGAGAGTTTTTTATTTTTGAGATTAAGGATGAGTTTAAAAGTTTGTATCAAGATAAGCCATCTATTCTGTATCAGATATTAGAACAAATTTATTTTTTAGGAGAAGAAAATGCTAAGTATGGTTATAGTTTATTTCATCAGTTGACTAAAAAGATTGATAAGGAGAAAATCGACCAACATATCTTTATTAAGTATCATCAATCTATTCCTTATAGTAAGAGAAAAGGGGTGCATTACTATAACGAACCAGGTCATGATGAGATTGGGTCTTTAATTGTGAAGAGAAGTTATATGAGATTAAAGACTAATTACTATAATTCTTTTTTCTTAAAGATACTTAATAGTTTAAATAATAATTATTTTATCTGTGACTTTAAAAACCAAGACTATTTTTTCTTAGAAAATTATAATGAAACTTTATCAAGATAAATTAATTGTAAAATGTCAAAGATTATGATATTATTAAGATGTCAAGAATACTGATAATAAGAAAGATAGGAAGTAGGTGATTAGTATGTATCGATTGACTCAAGTTAACTATAAATTAACGTGGGGGGGGGTACTTACTAATTTAAGAAAAAGACTTACTTTCTTTTATCATGGAATAAAGATAGATTAATATCACTAGATGATACATCTATCTTTTTTTTGTTAAATACTAAAATGAAAGGAATAAGTTTTTATGAATAAACAAAAGTTTAAAAATATATTAACTATCGGAACAACTTTTATCTTACTAATTGCTGTTATTGGTATCAGTTATGCAGCATTTAACTATTCAGGAATAGGTCAAAAGTTGAATACCATAACTACTGGAGCAATAACGATGAACTATACAGAAAGTACTAATATTATATCTATGAGTAATGCTCTTCCGACGACTGATACGACTGGAAAGAAAAGACTTAATTCCGGAGAATACTTTGATTTTACAGTTAAATCATCAATAACAGGAGATACAGATATTAACTATGAGATAGCAGCGAAAGAAGAGAATGGTAATACTTTTTCCGGACAAAATATAAAATTTTATCTAACAAAAGTCAATTCCGATGGTACTGAAGAAGAAGCAATGCCACCAAAAACTTATTCAGAAGACCCAACTGGAAATGTTTATACTGGTCGCCCATCAGATATGATGAGTTTATTTGTAGGAAATTTAAATCAACAAGGAGATACAGAAATCAAATATCGATTAAGACTATGGGTAGATGAAGGTTATAATCCACAGAATGATAATGGTGGTTTGATTTATAAAGTAAAAGTAAATGTCTATGGGCAAACTTCAGATACCGTAGCAAAGGTAGAAGATACTTACTGTAAAGATAATGGATTTAACACATTGTCAGATTGTATGTTAGTAATGAACAATCATGAAATATCAGTAGAAAGTGCCAAGACTAATATAAATGCCAAAGGAACCCCAGACTTTTCTAAAACTGCTACTACCGATGAGGGTTTATTCATGGCAGAGGATGATGAGGGAGACAGCTACTATTATAGAGGAGCAGTGAAAAATAACTATGTATCATTTGCAGGATATACTTGGAGAATTATCCGTCGTAATGGAGATGGAAGTATCAGAATGATATATGCAGGAAAAACAACGTCAGATACAGGAACTGCTACAAACATAGGTAATTCAGTATTTAATGAAAAATATTGGGATCCAACTTATGTCGGATATAAATATAATGAGAAGTTTTCACTACATGAAAATAATGGAACAACAGGTTACAATTGGTTTGCTAATACCTCAAAATATAACTTTGGAACAGGATACACTTTTGATGAAACAACAAAAAAATTCACATTAACCGGAACTACCAAACAATTAACTTGGAAAGATAATTCGGATGAAATTGTATCAGGAAAACTATATAGTTGTTTAAATACAAGTTGTAATGTAGTAT
>ERZ779865.2536-NODE-2536-length-11421-cov-2.860989_pt1 | contig 11421 bp, 14 predicted proteins | sample MGYA00433088_ERZ779865 | MGnify/ENA primary metagenome ERZ779865 (study PRJEB29588, sample SAMEA2151703) | human gut metagenome | biome: human gut; feature: human-associated habitat; material: faeces | place: Denmark | collected 2008/2010 ... | reverse complement strand
AATGGATGAGTTTGGAAAGTTCATTAATATATTACTTTTTGTAATGATTATTGTATCTTTTTTTGTAAGATTTTTATTCCTTCCGACGTTACTGCTTCTGATATACAGTTATTTCAGAATTTTATCAAGAAATTATCCGGCAAGAAACAGAGAGAACCGGTGGTACCTTAATGCAACGAGAATGTTCAGAAAGAACAGAAGCAGCTATGGTAACGATGCAGGTACGAGACAGAGAGATACGGCACACAGGATATTTAAGTGCCCTAACTGCAGTCAGAAGATAAGAGTACCTAAGGGCAAGGGCAAGATATGTATAAGATGTCCGAAATGCCGTATAGAATTTATTAAGAGAACATAAGTCAGGGTGCGATATGTTTGGATATATTGTTATTCACAAGGATGAACTTAAGGTTAAGGATTACAACAGATATAACAGCTTTTATTGTGGTGTCTGCAGAAGTCTTAGGAATAATTATGGATTACCGGGTCAGATAACACTTAATTATGATATGACATTTCTTGCAATACTTTTATCGGGACTTTATGAAGATGATACTAAGACAGTTATGCGTCATTGTGTCATACATCATGTTAAGAAGCATGGTGAAATCAGTAACGAATATACAGATTATGCGGCGGCAATGAATATATTGCTATCGTATTATAAGCTTAAGGATAACTGGGATGACGATAGGAGCCTTAAGTCCAATATCTGTGCCGGTCTTCTTAAGAAAGCATTTAAGAAGGCTGCCTCAAAGTTTCCAAAACAGGCCGGGATAATAGAAGATTATATAAGTGGACAGAGTGAATGTGAAAAGTCCCATGAAAATAATATAGATACAGTTTCTTCATATACCGGTAAGATGCTTGGCGGTATTTTTGCAATGAAAGATGATATCTGGAAAGAAGATCTTTATAGGATGGGATTTTTCCTTGGCAAATATATCTACATAATGGATGCTTTTGATGATATTGATAAAGACATTAAGAATGAAAGCTATAATCCGTTGATACCAAGACGGAATGATGGCGATTTTAATGAATATTGTAAAAATATTTTAACCATAACTGCGGCAGAGTCTGCAAGAGCATTTGAATGTCTGCCGATTATTGATAATATTGATATTTTGAGAAATATTATGTATGCTGGTATATGGACTAAATATAACATAATAATACAGAAACGGGATAAAGATCCTGACAGAGAGGTATAGAATGACAGATCCGTATTCAGTGCTTGGCATATCAAGAGGTGCAAGTACAGAAGAAATTAAGAAAGCATATAGACAGCTAAGCAGAAAGTATCATCCCGATGCCAATGTTAATAACCCTAATAAGGCTCAGGCAGAGGAGAAATTTAAGCAGGTACAGGAAGCTTATAATCAGATAATCCATGAGAAAGAAAACGGTGGTTCTTCTTATGGCAGTTACAGCGGAAGCTACGGAGGAAGCTACGGAGGAAGCTATGGTTCAGGTAACAGTTATAGCAGTTCCGAGGATCAGAGAATAGTTGCGGCAGCTAATCTTGTAAGAAACAGACAGTTCAGGGAAGCAATAATTGTACTTGAGGGTATGACGGAAAGAAGTGCCAGATGGTATTATGTGCATGCCTACGCAAGTGCCGGAGTCGGCAATATGATAGTTGCACAAGAGGATGCAAGGACTGCGGTACAGATGGAACCGGGCAATCAGGAATATATTAACCTTCTTAACCAGCTCCAGAATACAGGCGGCTGGTATACGGGAGCAGGAGCCGGATACGGACAGGACAGTGCCGGAGCGGGCAGCTGTTGTACACAGATGCTTTGCCTTAATCTTTTATGCAACTGCTGTTGTTGCGGCGGAGGATTCTAAGAGTCAGTGATTAGAGCCGGAATCTGACATAATGTGCTTCACTTCCGGCAGCATAATGTAATTTATAGAGAAAATAAGACAGCAGATTTCGTAATTTGGTGTCTTTTTTTGCGATAAATAGTGCTTGCAATAAATTACTGACATATATAAAATCATTGTAGAAAAAGATACTCAATGGATATAAGAGGCTTGAAATGGTTAAAGAAACAGATTACATATATAACATACCTAAATTTTCAAAGAAATCGTCCCTTGCCAATACCAGGATAATGCTTGACAGAATAGGATTTGATGAAAACAGTAAGAAAATAATACATGTTGCAGGAACTAACGGCAAGGGCTCGGTATGTGCCTATCTTGCGGGGATATTAGGTAAGGCCGGTAAGAAAACCGGACTTTTTACGTCACCGCATCTTGTCAGAATCAATGAGAGAATCGTAATTAACGGAGAAGAAGTTACAGACAGCATATTTGAGGATTCTTTTAAAAGGATTAAGAAAATATCCGAGGATATGGTAAGGGACGGCTTTGATCATCCATCTTTTTTTGAATTTCTTTTCGGAATGGCAATGGATATTTTCAAGAACAGTGATACAGAGTATATTATTCTTGAGACGGGACTGGGAGGAAGACTTGATGCAACCAATGTGATAACACATCCTGTAATGACAGTCCTTACGTCAATAAGTCTTGACCATACTGAAATACTGGGAGATACCTACGAAAAAATAGCTATGGAAAAGGCCGGCATAATTAAAGAAGGTGTGCCTGTTTTATTTATAAACAGAAGAAAAGATGTAACGGATGTATTTATGGAAAAGGCCAGGGAAAAAAATGCACCGGTGACCATAATAGAACCGGATGATATTAAAGATATTGTAATTAAAGATAAAAATATTGATTTTTGTCTTCATAATAAGTATTATGATAATGAGATTTTTTCAGTACAGACTAAGGCAGAATATCAGGCTGAAAATGCTTCCCTTGCGGCAACGGCGGCAGCAATGCTTTCCATAGACCGCACCTCTGTAAAAGAAGGTCTTTCAAGCGTTGTGTGGATTGGCAGGATGCAGCGGATGGATGATGGTCTTGTGGTCGACGGCGGACATAATGATGACGGTATAGAACATTTTCTTGCCTCGGTTCGTAAAGACGGATGGAAAGGCAGACGAATCCTGCTTTTCTCAGCAGTTAAGGACAAACATTACGCCGGCATGATTGATAAAATCTGTACGTCCGGGCTTTTCCGGGTTATAGTAACGGGAGTTCTTGATGACAAAAGAGGTATAGACACAGATACATTTAAAAAAGTGTTTGATAAGTATGATTGTGTTGATGTAATCCATTGTGCCAATATTCCCGATGCATACAGAAAATTAATGGAATTATCCGATGAAAACACAATGAAATACGCTGTAGGTTCTTTATACCTTGCAGGTGAAATTTTGAACATAGAATGGAGATAAGTATGATTGACTTTGATGAAGAGATAAGAAAATTCCAGCCAAGTCTTGAAGTTGACGAAGCAGAGGATGCGATTTACCGTAATAATACAACGGACGTTACGGAAGTAATTGATAAAATAATAAGAGAAATAACAGATAAATAGGAGCAGGTTAATGAGATGTTATAAATGTAACAGTGTACTTACTGACAACGATTACTGCCTTAAATGCGGAGCAGATGTATCTGTATATAAGATAGTTGTCAAATCGTCCAATTCCTATTATAATCTCGGTCTTGCAAAAGCACAGGTCAGGGATTTAACAGGAGCGGTATCAGCACTTAAAACCAGTCTTAAAATTAATAAATCCAACATTAAAGCAAGAAATCTCCTGGGCCTTGTATATTTTGAAATCGGAGAAACAGCACTTGCCCTTAAAGAGTGGGTAATAAGCGTTAATCTTAAGCCGGATAAAAATGTTGCAACCGTTTATATTAAGAAAGTTAAGTTTAATCCCAATAAACTTGAACAGCTTAATCAGGCGGCTAAGAAATATAATTACGCTTTGAATAAGCTGCAGGAGGGCAGCGATGATGTTGCTCTTATACAGCTAAAAAAAGTAGTGACACTTAATCCAAGATTTGTAAGAGCACAGCTGCTTCTTGGTCTTTTGTATATGAAACATGGGAACATGGATAAAGCTGCAAAGACCATAAAAAAAGCTCTTGAAACAGACAGAACCAATACTCTGGGATTAAGATATATGGATGAGCTTAATAACGAGGGCATAGCTGCTGCATCAAAAAATGATGAGGTATACTATAAGCCTAAGAAAAAAGGGTTATCAGGCAATGATGTAATTCTGCCTCCTAATTCCTATAAAGAGCCGTCAAGCGGTATGCTTACCGTTGTCCAGATATTGTTTGGAGTTATTATAGGTGTTGCACTTGTATGGTTCCTTGTAGTACCGTCCAAGGTCCAGAACGCCAAGAAGGAAAGCAATGACACCATAAAACAGTACAGTGAGAGTATGTCAAGCCAGTCCGTCAGAATAACTGACCTTGAAAAACAGTTAAGCGAGGCCAAGGACGAGCTTAAGACCGTTAAAGATGAACTTGCCGGATATGCAGGTGATTCGGGTTCGGTTAATATGTATGCAGGACTTATTGATGCTGTTTCATATTATCTTGATGATGATTTTGACAATACTATGGTGGAACTTGCTAAGATAGATGTTACCAAACTTCCTACGGACAAGGCTAAATCGCTTTACACATTGCTTGACGAGAACTGCAACAGTGGTGCGGAAACATATCTTAAAGCAGGCTCTAATGCTTATGACAAGTCAGATTACATAACTGCAGTCAAGTATCTTGAATTATCATACAAGTTTAATCCTGAATCGGATGAGGCGATTTATTATCTTGCAATGTCCCATTTCAGGCTTAATGAAAATGACAAGGGTAAGGAATATGCCGATATTTTGAAAAACAAGTTCGGTAATTCTAAGTTTACCGGAGACATAACCAAATATATGGAAGAAAACAATATTACTTAAGAATAAACCACGTTACACGGCGGAGCAGATTATATGCTCCGCTTTATTATTTTTCAGGAGGAGAATATGAATAATTTATGTGTTATAAGGAGAGGCATCCTTATAGTTAATCTGGGTGGTGACCTTGATCATCACGTTACCGAAATGATAAGAGATGAGATAGACAAAAAAATTAACGGTCAGAAGGTACATACAATAACTTTTAATTTCAGAAATGTGAGCTTTATGGACAGTGCAGGAATAGGACTGCTGATGGGAAGATACAGAAAGATAAAAGAAATCGGAGGAGAAATATATGTAAGCAATATAGGACAGGGTGTACAAAGAATATTCAGAATGTCAGGATTATTCAAAATATTAAAAACCAGCAGGGAAATGGATTGCTTTGTTAATGAAGGAGGACAAAATGAACAGATTTAAAATGGAAATGGAAGCATTATCGGAAAATGAAGGATTTGCCAGAGTGTGCGTAGCGGCATTTGTAACAAGACTTGACCCTACATTAGAGGAAATTAATGACGTAAAAACAGCGGTCTCAGAGGCTGTAACCAATTCTGTTATTCACGGTTACGGTGGAAATGGCGGTAAAATAATAATCGAATGTTCTGTTGAGAATAATACAATGGAAGTTATGATAAAAGATTTTGGAAAAGGAATTGCTGATGTTGAAAAGGCAATGGAACCTATGTATACAACCGATGCGCTGCATGAACGCTCAGGCATGGGATTTACATTTATGGAAGTGTTTATGGATGAACTTCAGGTGGTGTCTGAAAAAGGTGGAGGCACAACCGTGATCATGAAAAAAACATTCGGGAGAATAACGGAGTAATTGGAGGTGTGATTTATGGATCATACCAAAGAACTTATTGCTCTTGCCCATGAAGGGAATAAAGAAGCCAGAGATATGCTTGTAATGCATAATATGGGGCTTGTCTACAGTATTGCAAAGCGTTTTGCCAACAGAGGTTATGAAATGGATGACATTGTTTCCATAGGAACAATAGGATTAATTAAAGCCATTGATAAGTTCGACCTGAATATGGATGTAATGTTATCGACCTACGCCGTGCCTATGATAAGCGGGGAAATCAAAAGATTTATAAGGGATGACGGAATAATCAAAATATCACGTTCCATAAAAGAGAACGGCTGGAAAATCAACCAGGCAAAAGATTATCTGTCACAAAAACTTAAAAGAGAGGTAACCATTGAAGAGATTTCCAAAGAAACGGGAATCTGCACTGAGGATATTGTTGTAGCGATGGAAGCATCAAAAGATGTTGAATCAATTTACCAGACAATTTATCAAAGCGACGGTAATCAGATATATGTAGTAGATAAACTTGCCGCATCAGCCAAAGAAAGTGACCATGATAAAATTATGAATCATGTCATGCTTGAAGAAACCATGAATATTTTGGAAGAAGATGAGAAAACTATTATAGAAATGAGATATTTTCAGGAAAAAACCCAGTCGGAGGTTGCAAAAATACTGGGAATATCCCAGGTTCAGGTATCACGCATGGAGAAAAAAATTTTGCTCAGGATGCGTAAAAATATGGAGGTATAAATGGACAAGGTCTATATCAGTTTTCAAAAAAGCAGTGAAGTAAGCAGCAGGAAAATAACGATTGGAGACATTGCATCTGTATATTGTAAAGATAATTCCATACAGGCAAAAATAAAGTCTTTACCCATAATAAGCGTACCTGAAACAGAAAGCAGAAGATATGTGGTAACAGCAATAAAAGTGTTTTCTGTAATTGAAGAAAACGTAAATGGGACAGAGTTAATTAACCTTGGCGGACCGGAGTTTGTTGTGTCTTACAAAAAGGAAAAAAAGCAGAACAAGGTAACTGATTTCCTGAAAGTTATACTTGCTTCCGTTGTTATATTCTGCGGAAGTGCTTTTGCAATCATGGCTTATGACAATGATGTGGACATTAATGGTATATTTGAGACAATGAGTAAATGGGTTACGGGGGACAATAAAGCCGTGTTTTTGCAGCAGGTGATGTATTCACTGGGACTTTTTCTGGGAATTATGATTTTTTATAACAGAATCGGAAAAAGAAAGTCTGTGAAAGATCCAACCCCTCTTGATATACAGATGAGACTATATGAAGATGATATTAACACCACCATAATAAATAACAGCGAAAGAGAGGAAAAAGCAGATGATGTGGAATGAATTTTTGCTGATTGTCCTTTTTTCACTGGGAGCAGGATTTGTGACTTCCTGCGGATATTTCGCGTTATTTATGACCGTTGGGGTTATTAGCAGAATAGTACAGTTTACCCATACGGCAGGCAGAGAAAGGTTTTACGAGAACCTTGTCATAACCGGGGTTACGGTAGGAAATGCATTTTTTACATTTACTCCGTATGAATTTCTTCCGTCGGCAGTATGGGTGGTATTTTCTGTATTTGCCGGTATGTATACGGGATGTTTTCTCATTTCACTTGCGGAAGCGGTAAAAGGGATACCTGTTTTTTCAAGAAGAGCAAGGCTTAGGACAGGTTTTGTAATTATTTTGTTTTTTTTAGCCCTTGGAAAAGGATTGGGGGCTTTATTTTATTTCAGTTCTTAAGTATAATATCCGTAAGGAGAAGATTACTTATGGATGATATGAGAGCATTTTTTAATCTGATAGATGATTTTGCCATTGTGGTGGTGGATTATAACAACGGCAACATTATTTATATGAATGATGAAGCAAGACAAAAAGTACTTGTTAATCTGAAAGCTATGAATTTTTTCAGAAACAGGAATGAATTGCAGAAAGTTATCGGCAATAAGAAAAAGGTCAGGTTCAGAATGACCTGTAACGGTGAAAATAATCTTACAGGTGTTTTCTATACGATGAATTTTGAAAATGAGGATGCGGTTATAGCATACTTTGACAAAAATGTCTCACCGGATGCGGATTCTGATACAACGATTATTCTTGATGGCTTTTACAGGCAGTATTATTCCGTATTTATGGTAAACGGTAATACAGGAAAATATAATATATTGTATTCCAACGGTACGCTTACGAAGTATTCCGAAAGCTTTAGCGATTATACGGAACTTATAAGAGATTACTGCAATAATTATGTATGCGGGAAAGACCGGGTTAAAGTAAGAAGAGAATCGGATATTAACAATATAATAAGACGAATTAACGAAAGCGGACCATATCAGGTCAACTATCAGATGAATGACGGAGAATGGAGAGGTTTGAAATTTATGCCCGTTAAAGACGAGTATAATGATAATCTTTTTATGGCAGGCGTTGTTATATTTGATAAAGAGATGCAGAATTACCAGCGTGTGAAGAATCTTCAGGAGACAATTTCAGGATTGACAGAGACATATCAGATGATATGCAGGGTTAATCTTGACAATGGTAAGAAAGAGGTACTGCTCAATAACGAAGATGGTACGGATGGTCTCTACATAACACAGTTTATTAATGAAAATTATTCAATATATGGCAAAGTATATGTTGACCCGTCATTCAGAAGTGAACTTCATTCCACAATAACCCATAAAGCGGTTAAGGAATATTTTAAATATAATGATGATGTTATAACCAAATATTTTAAGGAAATCAACGGCAAATGGATTGAAATTAAAGTAGCCAAAGATGCTAATTATACAGAAGACAGCCCATACGTTGTATATGCGGTCAAAGAATGTACGGAAAAAATCGAATCAGAGAACCGTGGTATAGTAAGTGAGACTGCATTATCCAAAGTATTTATTGCAGCATTGATTATTGATACCGAAAAGGATGAATACGAGTCCGTATATAAAGTTGAACATATAAAAGGAATTGCCAGAAAAGGTTCATTCGGGAATCTTATGGACAATTTCAGGACAATTATCAATAAAGACGATTATGATGAATTTGAAAGCACATTAAAAAAAGCCGGCAGTATGTACAGCGGATTTGCTGAATGTGAATTTCAGGCAATAGACGAGGACAGTAATGAACATTTCTATGATGGAATGGCAACCAATATCCATCTTCCGGGCGGAGACAGGCTTTTACTGCTTATAATGGATAATGATGAACGTGTTGCTAACAGGACAAACCTTATTTCTTTAAATAAAGAATACGATATGACGAGGACTGTCCTTTATACATTAGGTGATGCGTATTTCGGTATGTATTATTTTGATTTTACGGCAGGAACAATCAAAACACTCCGTCTGCCGGTTGACCTTTGCGATATTTTTGAAAGGACGCAGAGAATAGAGGAATTTACTGATGAATACGTTTCAAGAATTGCCCATCCTGATGATGAGATGAATATACGCAGATGTAATTCAAGGGAATATCTCGATGAAATGATGGCAAATGGTAAAGATGAGATATATTGCGAATACAGAAGACTTGTTGATAATGAATATAAATGGGTACGTCTTGATATAAAAATTACTAAATTCTGTGACGGACATACGATGGAAGCCGTCTATGCCTTAAAAGATATCCATGAAGAAAGGGATATGGAATTAAAAAGAAATAAGCAGCTTGTGGAGGCGACAGATGCTGCCAACAGAGCTAATGAAGCAAAAAGTAATTTCCTTTCAAATATGTCCCATGATATAAGAACTCCTCTCAATGCAATTATCGGCATGACCGATATGGCAATTAATCATATAGAAAACAGACAGCGTGTATACAGTAATCTTATGAAAATAAAGAGTTCCGGTAGGATTCTCTTATACCTGGTAAATAACATACTTGATATGTCATATATAGAAAGTGGTAAGGTTGTAGTAAATGAAAGTCCGTTGTCCCTTGCAGATTTATTTCATAGTGTGGCTACCATGGTTCAGGGACAGATTAAGGAAAAACATCTTAAATTTAAGGTATACGCAAAAAATGTAAAAAATGAGATAGTGCTTTCCGATAAGTCTACCCTTAATAAGATAATAATTAATCTTCTGGGTAATTCGATAAAATATACAAAAGAATATGGACTTGTATCGTTAAGCATTGAAGAACAGCCTACGGAAATAACTGATCTTTCAAATTATATAATAAAAATATCGGACACCGGAATCGGTATGTCAGAAGATTTCGTTAAAAGGATGTTTGAGCCTTTTGAAAGAGCCAAGGACACAACTATAAGCGGTGTTGAAGGTACAGGGCTTGGAATGTCAATTACCAAACAGCTGATTGAAATTGTTGGTGGAAATATAGATGTTAAAAGTGAACTTAATGTAGGTTCCGAATTTACTGTAACCATTCCGCTTAAACATACAGAAGCAGATGACGAAGATAAGATGGAATATGATATTGAAGATTATAAGGTGTTCTATATTGAAAGTGACGAAAATAACACATATAACGAGATAAAGGAATATATAGGAACCAAGGGCCATAAGGAAGTTGTAGTGGTTACATCGTATGATATGGAAGAAGATATTCCTAAATTTGAAAAACTTGGTGTTAAAAAAATTATATCTGAACCCGTATTTAATTCGGATTTAAGGAAACTTCTTTCTGACAAGAAGAATAAGGCAAGGCTTAAAAAGGACAAAAACATATTCAAAGGCAGAAAGATACTTATTGTTGAAGACAATGAGATTAATATTGATATCATAAGTGATTACCTTGATGATGTTGAGATAAAATATGACAGTGTCAGAAATGGGCTTGATGCCTATAACAGAATTAAACAGAACCATAGCTATGATTGTGTTCTTATGGACATTAAGATGCCTGTGATGGATGGATACGAAGCAACAAGAAAGATAAGAGCACTTGACGATGATTATGTAAGAAAACTTCCTATCATTGCTATGACTGCCAATGCTTTTGCAGAAGATGTACAGAAATCAAAAGAGGCCGGAATGAACGACCATATAACCAAACCTGTTAATCTGGAATTATTTTATTCCGTTATAAAAAAACATATGATAGGAGAAGAGTGATGCAAGACTGGAAAAAAGAACTTATGAATTTTAATGTGGATGTAAACGGCTCTATCGAGCGGTTTTCGGGACGTGAGGACAGGTATGTAAAGTATCTTAAAAGATTCGGAGATGATACTAATTTTGAAGATATGAAATATGCCGTTGAGAAAGGAGATGTGCAGGCAGCTTTTGGAGCCTGCCATACGTTAAAAGGACTTTCCGCCCGGCTCCATTACCAGCGAGAAAAAGGCACGAACCACCAACAGAATCCCCAATGCCGAAAGTGAGAGATAATCCCGGAGAAACAGGCTCCCGCCCGCGGCGCCGAGAAAGGCGGCAGGCAGGTACGTAAGCGGCATTGCCGCCGCCAGCGCAATCCCGAACGGGCGCACGCCGAAAATCAGCTCCGCAGTGGAAACAAGCCCCGCGGCGCCAGCAAGCGCAAGATGCCGCAGGAGCGTCAGCACCCGCTCCTTGGTAACCCATTCGTCAAAATTTGATTTTCCTTTTTTTGTTTTGGTCTGCATAAAAGCCTCCTTTGCGCCAAACGGCGTATTTCCGATTTTATTTTAATCGGTGGGGGGAGAAAAAACGCGCGGTTTTTGCTGTCGCCCGCCTGTAAAAAAAGCGCACTCCTGACGCTTTTTG
>ERZ779865.2530-NODE-2530-length-11437-cov-2.691794_pt1 | contig 11437 bp, 7 predicted proteins | sample MGYA00433088_ERZ779865 | MGnify/ENA primary metagenome ERZ779865 (study PRJEB29588, sample SAMEA2151703) | human gut metagenome | biome: human gut; feature: human-associated habitat; material: faeces | place: Denmark | collected 2008/2010 ... | reverse complement strand
CTTTCCCACATATCGTCCATGCCGAGATTCCCGCGGCATGAGCCGCCCGCGCCGCCGAGAGGATTTGCAAAGTGGGACGACGCAGTTACGACACCGCCCGCGCGGACGTAGTCGATTACGGACTTCGTGAATTTTAACTTGTATTCGTCGCTCGCGTCCATTAATTGCGCGCCGTAGCAGGCGAGATCCATGCCGATAATCGACGGCTCTTCGCCCGACTCATTTTTGTAGAATCCGCGCACGTCGGAGGCGTATGCGCCGACGTTTATTTCCTCGCCGACCATCAGCTTTCCGTTGTCGTTATAAATGTCGGTGAGGACTTTTAACAGCTCGTCCTTTGTGTAGCGCACGTCGCCCGTCGGCACTTTGCCCGAAACGAAATCGAGCGTCGTTCCGACGGCGGACGTAAAGACGGTCAGAATCTTGCCGCCCGCGGCTTTGAATCTTATGTATCCGCGGAAAACGACGTTTTTTGCGCCTCTTTCGGCGCCCTTTTCGTACCCGACGGCGCTCACGGCAAAGCTCTGAACGCCGCCATTCGGCGCGCCGAGCGTCTCTCCAATTTTAAGACCGTCCTCGTAAATTTTTATTTTGTGACTTGCCTTTTCCTCGGTGAAATCGTCAAGGGCGTATTCGGAAAGCCCCGCAATCACGCCGACCTCCGTTATTTCGCTTCTGTCAAGCCCCGAAAACGAAAATATCGCGCGCAGAGCCGATTTTTCGCCGTCCGCCGCCTCAAAGCCCGTAAATTCAAGGACGGGAAGCGCGTAGAGAGTCGTGTCCCTATAAATGTTCGTGTCGTAGTCGAAGAGGTTTTTGCATTCCCTGTCGGTGTAGAGAAGAACTGCCTCGCCCGCTCTTCCCGTTTCGGGCGGCAGACACATTCCGTCGATGAGAGCGCGGTATTCGTAGATGTTTCCCGACGTGTCAAGGATCGTTACCGTTACGCTGTCCTCTCTCTCCTCGAACGCAAGCCCGTTTGCATCGGCGAATTTTTTCGCGTTTCCGTCCGCGTCGCCGTAAATTGCGGTAATGCCCGACGGCAGATCGTCTTTGTCCGGCAGAACGTCCTCGCCCGCGTGCGAGCAGGCTTTTGCCGAGAGACGCAGTGCTTTTATCGCCGTTCCCGTAAGAATGTGCTTGTTTATCCGAGAGACATTGCGCAGATCTGCCATGCCCTCAAATCTGCCGTACTGCCGCACGTAGATCGTTTCGAGCGCCTCGCAGCCGTCAAAAGCGTAGCCGTCTATCTGATTCACGGTGCCTGTCATCGCGACTTCGGTCAGATTTTTGCAGCCGCGGAAGGCGTTGTTCGATATTTTGGAAAATCTGCCTTCGAGAACGACCTTTTTTATCTTATCGTTGTAGTCCGACCACGCGCCGTACTTTTTGTAGTCGTCCTGACCCGTTCCCGTCTCGTTGTAGCCGTTTGCGCGCGACGTTATCGTCAGAACGCCCGTCTCGGTGTCAAAGGCCCAGTTGTTGTCGACGATAGTAGCCCCTTTGTAGTCATACTTTATCCCGCCCTTTACCGTCTCGGCGTGCGCGGAGAGTGTAAAAACGGCAAACAGCGCGGCGGTGACAAGCGCGGCTCTTAAAAATCCTTTCATTTTTTGTTCCCTCTCTTTTTTGTGTTTTACAAAAACAAGTTTACAATATAATAGGGGAAAAGTCAAGCGAAAATCGGCGAAAAAATAATTTTATCGTGCAAAAACGAAATTTTTTCCTCAAAACACTTGACAAACGGATAAGTCTCCGATATAATATAGGATGTCATTGTGTAAAAGCGTAAAAGGCTTTCAAAGCAACACGCTTCCGATAATAGTATAAGGAGGTGCATATAATGCTCAGAACATACCAGCCTAAAAAGAGACAGAGAAAGAAAGAGCATGGTTTCAGAAAGAGAATGAAGACTGCCGACGGCAGAAACGTACTCAAAAGAAGACGTGCCAAGGGCAGAAAGAGACTCACATACTGATTCTCGCCAAAACGTCTTTTTAATCATAAAACCACCGATGTCCTGTGTCGCGGTCTGCCGCAAATACGGAGATCGGGGTTTTTGATATTCGGAACAAATTTATTTTCAGGAAAAACAGTAAAAAAGCAATGACGGAAGCGACCTCACGGAGGAGGATTTTCAGAAGTTGAAAAATGTTGCGATAAAGGAGCACCATCTTTATTCAAAGGCATACGCAAAGGGCAGTAAGTTCACGGGCAGACAGATAGCTGTTTTTGCCCTGCGCGACTACGCCGCAAAGCGTATAATGCTCGCGAACCCCGCAAAGAAGTACCTAAACCGCCTCGGAATTTCCGTGACGAAAAAGTACGGTAAGGCGCATGAGAGAAACCGCGCAAAGCGCATAATAAGAGAGGCATACCGAGCCGTCGAAAAGGACGGGAGTGTGTTCCTTCGCCGCGGATTTCTCGTCGTTATCGCCGCAAGAGAGGGTCTGCACGGCGCAAAGGAAGCAGATGTCGAACGCGAGCTTCGCTACGCGCTTGCAAAAATCGGACTGCTCGACGGACGTAAAGACGCGCCGGGCGAAGATGATGTAAAAACCAAATCCGAAAACGAAAACGAAACAGAAACAGAAAAATGAAGTACATCTGCATAGCCCTTATCCGCTTTTACCGAAAATTCATATCGCCGCTTAAACGAAACCCGACGTGCAGGTTTACACCGACCTGCTCGGCCTACGCTCTCGAAGCGTTTACAAAACGAGGATTTTTCGTCGGTCTTGCGCTTACCTGTTGGCGCGTGCTCCGCTGCAACCCTTTTTGCGCGGGCGGATATGACCCTGTTCCCGAAAAAAAGAAACGGGAACCGAAAAAACGAAAAACGGGGAACGATTGAACTCTCGGTTTTCGGAAACGAAAGCACTTTGAAACTATCCCAATATTAAGGAAGTGATTAAGATTATTGACAAGATACTGACATGGATAGGTCAGCTTCTCGGCGCATTCGACGATTTTACGGGCAACTATATGCTCGCGATGCTTATCTTCGCGCTTATAGTCGAAATTCTGCTTCTCCCCTTTGCGATAAAACAGCAGAAAAATATGATAAAACAGGCAAAGCTCCGCCCGAAGGAAATGGCGATTCGAGGTAAGTACAAGGGTCGCGACGACGCCGCAACAAAACAGAAAATGCAGCAGGAAATCACGGAATTTTATCAGAAGGAGAACTTCAACCCGATGGGCGGCTGTCTCCCGCTTCTGCTTCAAATGCCGATAATCCTCGCTCTCTATCAGATCATCATCAATCCGCTTAAATACGTTGTCGGATTCAGTACCGAGCAGGTAAAGCAGATACTCGAAGTCATCACGCAGAACGTCGATGCGACAGTCGCAAAGACGCTTAACGCAACGCAGACGATCCCCCTTATCGACCAAATAAGAGAGATAGGCGTCGACGCGTTTTCGGGTATTGCGGGCTTTGCCGATAAGGTGCCGACTGTCGACGCTCTTCCGAGCTTTTCGGCGTTCGGTGTAAACCTCGGTATCGTTCCGAGAGACGGTAAGCCTCTTTACCTCTGGCTGATTGTCCCCGTTCTCGTTTACGCGTTCCAGCTCGTTTCGACGAAGCTCATGCGTAAGTTCACCTATCAGGCACCGTCCGCGCAGGACGCGAATATGGGGTGCTCGAATAACGTTATGGATTATACCATGCCGCTTATGAGTGCGTACTTTGCGTTCGTTCTTCCCGCTGCCGTCGGCGTTTACTGGATCTTCAAGAATATCATCACCTTTGTCAAGCAGGTCGTTCTCGCAAAGCTTATGCCTATGCCCGTCTTTACCGACGCGGATTATAAGGCTGCCGAAAAGGAAATGAACGCGAAAGCACCGAAAACGGGCGGAAACGTTAAGGTCGGTTCGAGCGGAAAAGTCGTTCGTTCCCTGCACCACATAGACGATGAAGACTATGAGGACACGAGAGAAGCCGCGCTCGCGCGTAAAAAGGCACTCGAAGAGGCGGAGGAAAAGGAAAAAGCCGAAAAGGAAACAAAGAAAAAACTCTCCTCGGCTCTTATGAAGGACGAAAGCGACAAAAAGACACCGAAAAAGGCGGATAAGGATAAAAAGGACGATTCCGCCGAAGTCAAAGAAGACAATAACGAAGAAAAATAATTAAAACGGAGTTTACTATCGTGAAAAAGGAAATAACCGTAAGTGCAAAGACAGTAGATGAAGCACTTGAAAAAGCAGTTTCGGAGCTCGGCGCACCTTCAAAGGACGCGCTCGGCCATACCGTTCTCGAAGAGGCGAAAAAGGGTCTTTTCGGAATAGGCGGTTCGCCCGCAAAGGTGCTTGTGACTTATGAAACGCCGAGCGTCGGCGCAGATGCCGCTCTCGACTTCATAAACGACCTCGTTTCGAATATGAAGCTCGACGCAACCGTTGATATGAAGGACGGCGAGGCCGGTGACCACGTTATCAGCATAAACGGCGAAAACGCGGGCGTTCTTATCGGACACCACGGCGATACGCTCGATTCGATACAGTACCTCGCAAGCCTTGCCGCAAACAAAAAGGTTGACGGCGAAAAGCAGGACTATGTGAAGATTACAGTCGATATCGAAAACTACCGCGCAAAGAGAGAGGAGTCTCTCCGTAAGCTCGCCCATAATATGGCGGCGAAGGTTCTCAGATATAAAAAGAGCGTTATGCTTGAACCTATGAACCCCTACGAGAGACGCATAATCCACTCGGAAATACAGGGTATAGAGGGCGTTTCGACAAACTCTATCGGCGCGGAAAATAACCGCAGAATTGTCATTTATCTTTCGGATAAAAAGAGCGACGAAGAATGAAGAATGAAGAATAATTAAAAGAAAACGGGGAGCTTTTCATTCGGGAGGCTTCCCGTTTGTGCCGTCGGTACACCACAGCGAAAAGGAAAAGGAGGGAGAAAGAGAAATATGAAACTTCTCATTCATGATACGATTGCCGCCGTCTCGACGCCGCGCGGTAAAGGCGGTGTTGCCATGATCCGTATAAGCGGAACGGACGCGCTTTCCTTTGCGGGCGAGGTTTTCTTCCCGAAGAACGGAAAGAAACTCTTCGAATGTGCGGCGCGCGCCGCGCTTTACGGCGAGATACGCGAGAAAAACGAAAACGGAGAGTTTACCGCTATCGACGACGGAGTTGCGATAATATACCGCGCACCTCATTCGTTTACGGGCGAGGATACTGTCGAAATATGCTGCCACGGCGGCGTTCTGCTCACCGAAAAGGTGCTTGAAGCGTGCTTCACCGCGGGCTGCCGCCCCGCAGAGGCGGGTGAATTTACAAAACGCGCGTTTATCGCGGGTAAAATGACCCTTTCGCAGGCGGAAAGCCTGGGAAATCTGCTCGAAGCAAAGACCGAAGCGCAGCTTATGCTCTCGCGCGGAGGTATGAACGGCAGACTTGCGACCGAGATAGGCGAAATCTATGAGGGGCTTAAAAATATCCTCGCGAGCGTCTATGCGAAAATAGATTTTCCCGATGAGGATCTTGCGTCGATGAGCGCGGACGAGGTGAAGTCCGCCGCCGAAAATATTAAGGCGCGTCTGAAAAAACTCGCGTCGACTTATCGCGCGGGACGGGCAGTCCGCGAGGGCGTGAAAACCGTTATCTGCGGTGCGGCAAACGCGGGTAAAAGCTCGCTCTATAACCGCATAGTCGGCAGAGAAGCCGCTATCGTCACAGATGTTGAGGGAACTACGCGCGATGTGCTCGAACAGACGGCGGCACTCGGCAAGGTGACGCTCCTCCTCTGCGATACGGCGGGACTTCGCGAGACAAACGATAAGGTCGAAATGATAGGAATTGACAGAACAAAGAACGCGATTTTGACAGCCGAGCTTGTGCTTGCCGTTTTTGACCTGACGCGCGGAATTACGGCGGAGGATAAGGCTCTTGTCGAGGAACTCGCAAAATCGGGCGCATGTAAGGTTGCCGTCCTTAATAAATGTGATAAAAAGACGGCGGACGAGGGAGTTCCGAGCGAAATCTCGGAGAATTTCGAGAATGTCGTTACAGTTTCGGCACTGACGGGAGAGGGCTTTGGCGACCTTGTGCGTAAAGTCGAAGAGCTTTTCGATTGCGGAAAGACGAATCTTCTTTCGGACGCCGTTATCTGGGACGCGAGAAGATATTCCGCCGTCGTGCGGAGTACGGGCTGCCTTGAAAAGGCGTGTGAGGCACTTGAAATCGGACTTCCGTTCGACCTTGCGTCGTCCGACCTCGAAGAGGCGATGGAACTGCTCGGCGAACTTGACGGCAGAGGCGTTTCGGAGGATATAGTGACGGAGATATTCTCGCATTTTTGTGTCGGAAAGTGAGGAGACGGAGACCCCTTCCGCCGCTCGCTGCGCCCGCGCCTTTTGTGGAAGTTTTCGTCTCGCGCATTGTCGAAAGTTTTGGGTCTCGCCTTTTTCAAAAGGCGAGTGCGGTCAAGGGCGCATAGCCCTTGTCGCCGTCCGCAGTCTGCAATAATCGGAGGTGTAAACTGCCCCGCCCGAATTGTTACAAAACTTTCTTTCATTATTATATACCGCCATATATCCTGCCCCGTAAAAAGCCCCGAAAATGACCGCCTGCAATATTAAGCAGGGTTTAATATTGCGTTATAATTACAGGTTGAAAAAACCTCTTGCCAAAAATAAGAAGTGGTGGTATTATAATGGCACAGGGGAAAGTCCTCCCTTTGCCTTACATCATCAGTACCCGAGGGCATCTGATGACAGCTAAGTCGGGTGCGAGCGACCAACGGCATTGACGTGATGCTCGGTAAGCGGGGGATAGCTTTTCATCTGAAAAAATAATTATTTTTGAAGGAGAAAAAACAACCATGAAGAATTTCAAGAGAATTCTTGCTCTGGTACTGACTGTTATCACGGTCGTAGCTTGTGTTGTTGTTCCTGTTAACGCAGCGGACGAAAAGGCAACTTACAGCACAACAGCTATCGAGCGCCTTAACAAGCTCGGCATCTTCAAGGGTAGCACAAGCGGCGATATGCACGCCGACGATCAGGTTACCCGTGAGCAGATGGCTCTTTTCACCGGCCGTGTTCTTACCGGCAAGGTTGACAAGAACTACTGGGAAACCTATGAGAATGACACAACATTCGAAGACATCGACACAGAGTCTGACGAGTACATCGGCGCTATCGCTTATGCTTACGAGAATGACATCGTTGTCGGTAAATCCGACGTAAGATTTGACCCTAAGGGCAACGTTCTTTATCGCGATGCTCTTACAATGGTAGTTCGTTCGCTCGGCTACACAGGTCTTTCTTATCCTAACGGCTACATCAACAAGGCTATCAAGCTCGGTCTTACAGACGACATTGACGGCGTTGCATACGATGAGCCCGCAGTTCGCGGCGTTGTAGCTACAATCCTTTACAACGCACTCTATGCAGATAACTCTTCTATCGCTCAGAAGTTTGATCTCACATCAGGCGTTTACATGCTCGTTTCCGCAGGTCAGTTCAGAACTGCCGCAGGTACGGACCTCCCCGTTGCTTCTATCGCAGGCTACAAGGGCAGACTCCTTTCCTCCGAGCACGTTGCATTCGCATCTCTTAAGTCCGACCTTACCGTAGACAACTCCAAGTACATCTACGCTAAGAAGACTCAGATCGACGAAGATGTTAAGGTCAACTACGCTAACCGCCTCGGTTACATGTATCAGATCACCTTCGAGGGTGACGAGATCGCATGGGTAACAGAGCTCGAGTCCAAGACATTCCAGAACTACGGTGACACAAGAACAATCGGCAAGACAGTTATAGGCAACTATGACGTAACAAAGGCTGCTTACCTCACCCTCGGTTCTCAGGCTTATAACCTCGTTGACCACTGGAACGACGATAACAGCACTCCTGTTAACACAGAAGACCTCATTCTTTACACGGCAGCTAAGGCTGACCTCTACACATACGACTATCAGTATGATGTAAACGGCAACATCCTTAACGAGACCGGTATCGAACTCTACAACGGACGCAACATCGGCAGAACAGCAGGCAAGTACTACAAGCAGATCTCTGCTAACGTATTCGTCGAAGCAACTGCTGAGGAGCTCTTCGATGCTAGATACAAGATATCCTACACAACAACAACAAGTGCATACGACGTTCTTCTTAACAACGGTTCCGTAGGCACAAACAACGGTTCGGGTATAGGCCTTGGCACACCTGACACTGTTAAGACTCTCTCTGACAACTACTTCTGCCAGATCGTTGCATTCGATGCTAACGGCGACGGCGAATATGATGTAGCTGTTTACACACCTTACTACATCGGTTATGCAGGAAATGTTGATAAGAACAACAACAGATTCAGCATCACGGGCGGTAAGAGCGTTTCCGGTAAGATCACTGACTGGGCAGGCTCCGAGAACCTTTCTTCTTGGGCTTGGTACCTCTACACGGTAAACGAGAATACTCAGGAAATCGCAATCGTTGAAAAGCTCACATATCTCAGCAACCAGAAGGTAACTTGGGCTTCCAAGGGTGCTCCTTCCGACGGTATTTACAAGGATTCTTCCGTTAAGGTTGGCGACGCTACCTACAAGGTAGGCGGCTGGAACGCAAATAACCTCTACGGTATCGACGTTGTTTGCGGCGACGGTGTTTCCAACAGCGGCTTCGACAATGTTCCCGCTAAGACATTCAACAACAGCTTCGGTCTTGCTACAACAGGTTACTGGGCAAGATACAACAATGGTTGGAACGACCTTCTCACCATTGCTATGGACAGCCGTTACGCAGGCTTCAAGGGCTTTGTTCTTGCAGGCCACGTAGTATTCGGTTATCCGACACTCAAAGCAGCTGCTTCCAACTACGCATTTGTTGCATTCGATCCTTTCGTAAGCACATTCGCAGTTGAGAACGACAATATCGTAGTTAAGGCTCTTACAGACACAACAGGCGTTTACTCCGACGTTAAGATCAAGTCCATCGACGGCGAAATCTTCACACAGCTCGAGTACAATGCATTCTGCAACTACATCGACCTTCTCTACACAGGTTCTACCCTCTCCGGTAACAACGAGAACCTCCTTATCAAGTACAGCTACTTCTTCAACGAAGCTATGAAGGCTAAGTTCGAAGCAACAGCCGGCTTCAAGGCTGAACTCCGCAAGCTCGTATTCACACAGCTTTGCACATATAACTCGCTCCACACATCCGGTTTCGGAATAGGTGCTAATACTCATGTAAATGAGACGGCTGAGTGTGCTTACGGTCATGCAGACACATTCCTCTACTCGCTCTCGAAGAAGAACGACGACGGTACAGTTGAACTCTCCGTAGTTGATCCTGTCGATATGTACGGCAGAGCAGTTGACAATGTTGTAACATTCAAGTTCGGCGTATCCAGCGCTAAGATCAGCACTGTTAAGAACGGCGAAGTTGCTCTCAACACTGTTCTCGCTACAACAGACAAGACAGTATTCACATTCGTTGCAGAAGACGGTATCTACACTTACGTTGGTAAGCCCGCTGACGGCGACAGCCTCGTTCTCACATCGACAACATCTATCTACGCTGCAAACGCAAGCGCAGTTATGATCATCGATATGAGCCGTCCTGTTGACCAGATCGCTAAGGGTACTTACAGCTGGACAGGTAGCGCTAAGTGCTCCGAGAACCACACGTTCGAGCGCACACACCTCGATACATGGGCATTTGCTGAGGCTGATTCCTCTGTAATCGGTGCATTCAGATACGATCACACTTACCTTATCACGGCTAACACCAAGAATAAGGAAATCTTCACCGACGACAAGGGCAACATCATGTACAGCTACACAGGTCTCTATGATCTCGAAGCTCAGAAGGAAGTTGACGCAATCTTCGTTGGTAAGGATGCAGAAGTATTCAACGCAGCAATCGTTAAGACAGGTTCCGAAGATGCAGCCGCTAACCTCGGTATGATCATCTGCAAGAACGACGACGAGGCTCCCGTTGCTTACACAGTCGACGAGTACATGGCTGCTATGGCAGGCAACGTATTCAACCTCTCCGGTTCTGTTAACTCCTTCACACAGGGTATATTCACCTCTGTTGATAAGGATAACAACAGCGAGTGGGCACACGTATCTATCGATGGTACACCTTACACCGTAAGAGGCGTTAAGTTCATCATCGTTAACTGCGAGCGCAGCGCAACAACAGGCAAGATCGTTAAGTGCACGGTTTCCGATAACTTCGCAAGCCTTGTAAACGGTTCTACCGCATTCTATAACTACAACGCTAAGACCGGTGAACTCACAGGTTACGCATTCAGCGTAGTTGTTAAGTAATAGAACAACAAAATAAACGCTAAGAAGTAATTCTGCGGTTATACGGGGCAGTCCCTTCGGGGACTGCCCTTGTTGTTTTTGGGGAAAAGATGTGTATGCCTTTTGCCGAAAGTCTTCGTCTTGCTGTTTTGTGAAAGTTTTGATCAAACTTTTTCAAAAGTTTGCGTGAGCCGCCGACGTCGGCGGTCGCTCTCCGCAGAGAGCGAATTGTTCTCGGCGCTCCTCTTGACAAACGGAGGAAAATCGGCTATTATATTAAAAAACGAAAGGACGCGGTAAAAATATGGAAAGAGTGTGCTTAAACCGTTTTCTGCTCTCCGAATTTGCGGTTCAGAAAAGGCATTTTGAATGTACCCACGTCTGCGACGCGAGAAACGGCAGAGAGCGTTCGTCGTTTTACTTTGTTCTGGGCGGCAGAGTGAATATTTCTTCGGCGGGCAGAGATCTTTCCGCGCATACGGGCGACATTGTCTACTTCCCCGACGGCGTGAAGCACTTCTCCGAATGGACGGGAACGCCCGATATAACGTATATCGACGTTTCGTTTCGCTTTTCGCCCTTGCGCGAAATGCGAATGGATAAAAATTTCGGTATTCACCTGTTTTCGGGCGAAAAAAGCGCGGAGACGTTCGCTCTCGGCAGCGAAATATACGAAAAATTCACCTCGTCCGACGAGAAAAGACTGCTCGCAATAGCGGATTTTTACGTCCTCTGGAACAGACTTCTCCCCGCAATGAACCCGAACGAAAAAACGCTGTTTTCACCGCAGATAACGCTCGCCGTTGAGTTTATCGAACGCGAGTACAGGCGCGATTTCGATATGGCGGAGCTTTGCGCCGAGGTAAACATGAGCGAGTCGAGGCTCTACCATAAGTTCCGCGAGGAGGTGCATACCTCTCCCGTTGCTTACCGGAACGGACTTCGCGTCGGAAAGGCGATGGAGTACCTGAAAGATTCCGTCTATAACGTCGGCGAGATCGGCGAAATGCTCGGTTTCGGTTCGGGCGCGTATTTCAGAAAGACTTTTGCCGCCGTGACGGGCGTTTCTCCAAAGGATTACCGCAAGATGTGGCGAGTTGGCGACGAAACAATCGCGGACAAAAAACAAACGCCGAACAACAAAAAGTAACTTAATATAAA
>ERZ779865.2522-NODE-2522-length-11459-cov-5.941599_pt1 | contig 11459 bp, 11 predicted proteins | sample MGYA00433088_ERZ779865 | MGnify/ENA primary metagenome ERZ779865 (study PRJEB29588, sample SAMEA2151703) | human gut metagenome | biome: human gut; feature: human-associated habitat; material: faeces | place: Denmark | collected 2008/2010 ... | reverse complement strand
CGGGTAACCTGCTGGATCATATCCAGCGTGATGTGTTTTCCCTCCGGTTCGGGAGCCGCCGCCGTCACTGCAAAATCAAGGCAACCCAGTGCCTTGCGCAGATCGCCGCCCGCGCTCTCGGCAAGATAGGCACAGGCATCGTCCTCCATCCGGATGGGCGTACCCTCGCTCTCTGAAAGCTTTTTCAGGGCGTTCCGCAACCCCTGCTCCACATCCGCAGCTGTCAGCGATTTGAATTCAAACACGGTGCAGCGGGAAAGCAGTGCATTGTAGATGTAAAAATATGGGTTCTCGGTGGTGGAGGCGATCAGGGTCACCGTGCCGTCCTCAATGCACTCCAGCAGGCTTTGCTGCTGCTTCTTGTTCAGATACTGGATCTCATCGAGGTACAGCAGGATGCCCCCCGCCCCGGCCAGTGTGCCGATATCCTTGAGCACTGCCTTGATATCCCCGGTGCCGCAGGAGGTGCCGTTGAGCTTGTGCAGGGTCATGCCGCTGTTCTCGGCAATAATGCGTGCCACCGTGGTCTTTCCGGTGCCGGAGGGGCCGTAAAAGATCATGTTGGGGATGCGCCCGCTCTCGATGGTGCGGCGGAACACCCGCCCCGGAGCCAGCAGATGCTGCTGCCCGCACACATCCGCCAGCGTTTTGGGACGCAGGCGCTGCGCAAGTGGTTCATTCATGGTGATTTCTCCTTTCCTGCCCGCAAGGCACTTTTTATATAGTATAGCGCATTTAGAAAAGGAGGACAAGGGCTTTTCTGAAAATCATTCTCAGATAATGTCCTGCAAACATTTACAAATCCTGTCAAACATGGTATGATTCAGGTATTCCCTTTTAAAGGAGGTTTATCCCATGCCGGTACGAAAAAAAGCCCCGGAGGATCTTACCGCAAAAAAAGCGCTGGCGCTGGAGGTCATCCGGCGTCTCAAGGCCGAATACCCGGATGCTGGCTGCACCTTGGACTACGACCACGCATGGCAGCTGCTGGTCAGCGTGCGGCTGGCCGCCCAGTGCACGGATGCCCGGGTGAACATTGTGGTGGAGGAGTTGTTTGCAAAATACCCAAGCGTAGCGGCACTGGCTGCCGCCGAGCCGGAGGACATTGAAGCCATTGTCAAGCCCTGCGGACTGGGACACTCCAAGGCGCGGGATATCTCGGCTTGTATGCGAATGCTGCGGGATCAATACAACTGCCGTGTGCCCAATACCTTTGAGGAGTTGCTCGCTTTGCCCGGCGTAGGGCGCAAAAGCGCAAACCTCATCATGGGGGATGTGTTCGGCAAGCCCGCCATCGTTACCGACACCCACTGCATCCGGCTGTGCAATAAGATCGGCCTTGTGGACGGCATCAAAGAGCCGCAGAAGGTGGAGATGGCCTTATGGAAGATCATCCCGCCGGAGGAAGGCAGCGACCTTTGCCACCGCTTTGTGATGCACGGTCGTGCGGTGTGCAACGCCCGCAAGCCGGAATGCGAAAAATGCTGTTTGAAGGACATCTGCCGCACCGCCCGCGAAGCCGCCGGGCAGCAGGCAGAGCCATAATTTTTAAGGAGGTATAAACTATGATCACTTTAACGATTTTGCTCATTGTTGCCCTGCTGTGCGTACTGGTGGGCTGCCTGACCGGCCTGCTGACGCTGGTGGGCGTGCTGGCCTCCCTTTTTGTGGGCGTGCTGGTGGGCGCATTGGCCGGATATCTGGCCGGGCGCTTTATGGGCACGGAAACTTCCCTTGGCCGCAATATCCTGATGGGTGTGCTGGGCAGCTTTGTGGGCGAGTTTTTGTTCGGCCTGCTGGGCATCCACGCCTCCGGCAGCTTTTCTTCCTTTGCCATCTCGGTGATCGGTGCCTGCATCTGCATCTGGATCGGCCAGAAGATCTCTGAGTAATTTTTTTGTAACAGTATGCCGCCGCGTTCTGCCGCCGGAGTTTCCGGGCAGGGTGCGGCGGCTTTTTTATGGGCGTTCTGCCGGATAAACGCCGCCCAGGCTGTGCAGGCCGCCGAACTTTCTGCCAATTCTTGACAGGCATTCCCTGCCGTTGTATCGTTGACCCAGAAACGGAGGCTTCAACATGGAAAAAGCACTTGCACATATTTCCGAGGACGGCACCCGCACCCAGACCGTCTACGAACATCTTTCCGGCACAGCGCGCCTTGCCGGAGCTTTTGCCGCACCCTTTGGTGCAAAAGAGGAGGCCGAATACGCCGCGTGGCTGCATGATATCGGCAAATACAGCGCCGCTTTTCAGCAGCGGCTGGCGGGCGGTGCTGCAACCGACCACTCGACCGCCGGCGCACAGGAAGCGATGAAGGGCTGTACGCCCCACGTTCAGGCCGCCTTTGCCGTAGCCGGGCACCACACCGGTCTGCCGGATGGTGGCAATCGAAGGACAGCCGATTCTGCCGACGGCACCCTGTTCGGGCGGCTGAAAAAGCCGGTGGAACCTTACGATGGCTGGCGCGAAGTCACCCTGCCCCAGAGCGCCCCGCCGGACTGGGCAAACCGCGACCCGCTGGATTTTGCATTCTTTACCCGGATGCTCTACTCCTGTCTTGTGGATGCGGATTTTATCGACACCGAAACTTTTATGAACGGGCAGGCCGCGCCCCGGGGCAACAGCACCGCGCTTTCTTCTCTTCTGGAAAAGGTGCGTACCAAGGCGGCTGGCTATCTTGCGGCACAGAGCACCTTTCCGGTAAGCAGCCAGCGCAATGCCGTGCTGCGGGCTTGCATGGAGAAAGGTGCCCACGGCGCACCGGGGCTGTATACCCTCACCGTGCCCACCGGCGGCGGCAAAACCTTTGCCTCCCTTGCCTTTGCGCTGGAACAGGCCGCTGCGCAGGGCATGAAGCGGGTGATCTATGTGATTCCGTATATGTCCATCATCGACCAGACTGCCGCTGTTTTTGCAGACCTTCTGGGCGCAGAAAACGTTCTGGCGGATTACTCCTGCGCAGACTATAAAAGCCTCGAACAGGAAAAGTTGACCCCCGCGCAGTACCGCCAGCTGCTGGCCAGCGAAAACTGGGATACACCTGTTGTGGTGACCACTGCGGTGCAGTTTTTTGAATCGCTGTACGCCAACCGCAGCAGCCGCTGCCGCAAGCTGCACAACATTGCGAACAGTGTGATCATCTTTGACGAAGCGCAGACCCTGCCCACCAGTTATCTGCTGCCCTGCGTCAGTGCTATTGCGCAGCTGGTGCGGCATTACCACGCCACCGCCGTGTTATGCACCGCCACCCAGCCCGCATTAGAGCCCTATTTCCGGCAGTTTGCGCCGGAGCTGCCCTTGCAGGAGATCGTGCCGGACACTGCCACCTTATACACCACCCTGCGCCGCACCACCCTTTGCGATGCCGGAGAGCTGACGCTGGAAGCGCTGACTTCGCAGCTCTGCGCACTGCCGCAGGTGCTGTGCGTAGTGAACCGGCGCAAAACGGCGCAGGAAGTGTACGCTGCCTTGCCTGCCGAGGGCAGTTACTGCCTGACCACCCTATTGTGCGCCGCAGACCGCCGCCGCCAGCTGGCAGAGATCCGGCGGCGGCTGCGGGAAAGCCTGCCCTGCCGGGTAGTGTCCACCTCGCTGATCGAAGCAGGTGTGGACGTGGATTTCCCCGCCGCATACCGGGAGCAGTGCGGGCTGGACTCTCTTTTGCAGACCGCCGGACGCTGCAACCGGGAGGGACACCGCAGCGTGGAAGAGAGCCTAGTATACCGTTTTACGCTGGAAGGCTGCGGCGTACCGCAGATGCTGCGCCAGAACGTACACGCCATGCAGTACGCAGCAGGCTGCGCCGCAGCGCTGGACAGCCCGGAGGCGGTCAGAGCTTATTTTAAGGAGCTGTATTTTGCGCGGGGTGAGGCCGCACTGGACACAAGCAGCATTCTGGACGCCCTGCGCAAGGGGATCTCGGGCTGCATTTTCCCGTTTGCACAGGTGGCTGAACAGTTCCATCTGATCGAAGCCCCCACCCGCACCGTTTACCTGCCCATTGGCGAAGGAAAAGCCCTTTGCGACCAGCTGCGCAGTGGGACTGTGAGCCGCACACTTTACCGCAAGCTGGGCGCTTACAGCGTAGCCTGTTATGCCCAGCAGTTTCAGGCACTGGATGCTGCCGGAGCATTGGAACCACTGCCCAACGGCAGCGCTATCCTGACCGACAGCACCCTGTACGACCCTAAGACCGGGCTTTCCATGGACGTGGAGACCGGAAAGGGCCTGTTTTTCTGACAAAAAGCTAAAAATAAGGCAAAGAAAATACGAAAAAGTCCTTTTTATTGTATTTTCTTTATTGTAATATAATACCAAGTAAATGAAGAAACGGCAAAGCATCTGTCGCTCTGCCGTTTCCCCGTCATACATCCATGATCTACTAATTATTTCTATCCACATCCAAGTGCGCACACCGGATGACAGCAACAGGATACGAAAAAAGCATTAAATTGTGTTATTCTAGGCTCAGAAACGCTTATACATCCATTATCTAATAATTGAATTATAGAAAGAGGTGGTTTATGTGGGCAAGTTTTCTCTTTGTCTGAAGATTCAAATAAACAATGAAAGGAGGTGGTGTTCATGTCCATGCTGATCGAGGTCTGGGGCGACTACGCCTGTTTTTCAAGACCCGAGATGAAAACCGAGCGTGTATCCTATGACATCATGACGCCCTCGGCGGCGCGCGGGCTGGTGGAGGCCATTTACTGGCACCCGGGCATGAAGTACCATATCGACCGCATCTACCTGCTCAAGCCGGTGCAGTTTGCCAGCATTCGGCGCAATGAGGTCAAGGCTACCCTGCTGTCCTCGGCGGCGCTCAGTGCAGCCAAGGGCGGCGAGGTGCCCATGCTGTGCACGGCAGAGAACATCCAGCAGCGGGCAGCGCTGGTGCTGCAGGATGTGCACTACGTGATCGAATGCCATTTTACCATGACCGAAAAAGCCGCACCCGGCGATAACCCGGGCAAATTTCAGGATATCTTGCGGCGGCGGCTTGCCAAGGGGCAGTGCTATCACCAGCCCTGCTTTGGCTGCCGGGAGTTTCCGGCAAACTTCCGGGAATGGCACGGCAAGGCTGAAGAGATCCCCGCACTGCCGCTCACGCAGGATCTGGGCTTTATGCTGTATGATCTGGACTACTCCGACCCGGAAAATATCCGCTCCCAGTTCTTCCGGGCAAAGCTGGAAAACGGCGTGCTGGACTGCCGGGATGTGGAGGTGTTTACATGATCTTACAGGCACTTACTGCCTATTACGAGCAGCTTGTCCGGCAGGGTAAGCTTTCTGCCCCCGGCTGGGATGACAGCTTTAAGGTGAGCTATGAGCTGCGGTTGAATGACGCCGGGCAGCTGCTCAGGGTCGTTCCCCTTCTCACCGAAAAGACCGTGGGCAAAAAGACAGTCCTTGCCCCGCGTGCAATGCGCGTACCGGCGCATGAAAAGCGTTCCTCCGGCATTGCCGCCAACTTTTTGTGCGACAACTCTACCTATTTGCTGGGCGCAGACGAAAAAGGCAAGCCGGAGCGCTCTGCGGATTGCTTCAAGGCCTGTGCCAAATTGCATCACACCATTCTGGACGGCGTAGACAGCCCCGCAGCCCGGGCGCTCCTTGCTTATTTTGACAGCTGGGATCCGGCGCAGGCTGCCGCGCATCCCCTATTGGCTGAGCAGTGGAAGGAGATCACCGGCAACGCCAACCTGATCTTTGGCTACGAAGCTACTGACCACAGTCACAGCTTTGTCAACGACGACCCTGCCATTCAGAACGCTTGGCAGGCGCACTACAACGACCGCTCTGCTGATTCGGACATGGGACAATGCCTGATTACCGGAAAATATGCCCCCATCGAGCACACCCATCCCAATATCAGCGGTGTACCCGGGGCGCAAAGCTCCGGCGCAGCACTGGTATCCTTCAACGCACCGGCCTTCTGCTCCTACGGCCACGAGCAGGGCGATAATGCCCCTGTCAGCAAGTACGCCGCCTTTGCCTATACCACTGCACTGAATTATCTCTTGGCTGACCTTAAAAATCATTGTCGCATTCTAGGTAGTGGCAGTAGCTCCACCGCCATGGTCTTCTGGGCCGAAAATGCAGAACCAGCTTATTCCGATGCTTTTTCTATGTTTTTTTCCAGTGACTTGAACGGCGAACTCGCTGCAACAATGAAAAAGTTAGCGCTTGGACAACATGTACATTTTAACGGTATCGAGTTACAGCCCGATGAGCATTTCTGTATTCTGGGTCTTTCACCAAACGCAGCACGGCTATCTGTTCGTTTTTTCATGCGGGATACCTTTGGAGCATTTGCCAAGAATCTCCAGCGTTTTTTAGATGAGACCGCAATCACCCGACCAGACCTCGACATACGCGAATATCTATCTGTCTGGTCTGTTGCTCTGACTACGGTACGCACCGTCAAAGGCAGTACGCCGCCTGACCCGTCCCCGCAGCTGGCAGGCGACCTGCTGCGCGCCGTGCTGACCGGCGGGCGTTACCCCGCCACCCTATTGAACGGTGTGACCCTGCGTATCCGTGCCGAGCAGACAGTGACCCGCGGTCGGGCTGCCGTGATCAAAGCGTATTACCTGCGTAATTACCCTACCGAGCTGAACAAGGAGGTCTATACTGTGAGCCTGAACGAAACCACCAATGTCCCCTATCTTCTGGGACGGCTGTTCTCCGTGCTGGAGGCTGTGCAAAAAGCTGCCAACCCCGGCATCAACACTACCATCAAGGACAGGTATTTCAACGCCGCCTGCGCCACGCCGGGTTTGTCCTTCCCCACCCTGCTGCGGCTGAGCCAGAAGCATCTGCGCAAGCTGAACGACGGCCTTGCCACCCACTACGATAAGCAGATCACCGAACTGATGGCACAGCTGCCGGAGAGCGGTTTCCCCGCTCGGCTCAGCCTGCCGGATCAGGGTAAATTCACCATCGGCTACTACCACCAGACCCAGAAACGTTACGTCAAAAAGAACGAGGAGGAATAAAAAAATGTCTGCACCTATCAAGAACCGCTACGATTTCGTCATTCTGTTCGATGTAGAGAACGGCAACCCAAACGGTGACCCTGATGCCGGTAATATGCCCCGCATCGACCTCGAGACCGGCTACGGTCTGGTAACCGATGTCTGCCTGAAGCGCAAGATCCGCAACTATGTGGAGACGCTGAAGGAGGACGCCCCCGATGCCGACAATTACCGCATCTATGTCAAGGAGGGCGTACCCCTGAACCGCAGCGATGCCGAGGCGCTGGAGCACAACGGTCTGACCCCCAAGGACGACCTGAAAAAGGCCAAGAAAAGCGACCCGGATATCGACCGCAAGCTGCGGGATTATATGTGCGAACATTTCTACGATATCCGCACCTTCGGTGCCGTGATGACCACCTTTGTCAAGGGTGCGCTGAACTGCGGCCAGGTGCGCGGGCCGGTGCAGCTGAGCTTTGCCCGCTCTGTTGACCCTATCGTGCCGCAGGAGGTGACCATTACCCGCGTAGCCATCACCACCGAGGCAGACGCTGAAAAGAAGAACAGTGAAATGGGCAACAAGCATATCGTGCCCTACGGCCTGTACCGTGCCGAGGGTTACGTTTCTGCCAATCTTGCCCGCAAGACCACCGGCTTCTCGGAAGAGGACTTGCAGCTGCTGTGGCAGGCTATCCTGAATATGTTCGAGAACGACCACAGTGCTGCACGCGGCAAGATGGCCGTGCGGGAGCTGATCGTGTTCAAACACGATTCCGAGCTGGGCAACGCCCCCTCCTACAAGCTGTTTGATGCCGTTAAAGTCCAGCGGAAGGAGGATGTCATCGCGCCCCGCAGCTATCAGGATTACACCGTCACCGTTGCGGACACCCTGCCGGACGGCGTGACCTGCAAGAGGTTCAACTGATGGACGCGCCGGACGACTACCTGCTGATGTCCGGCATCCAGCACTTTGCCTTCTGCCGCCGTCAGTGGGCATTGATCCACCTGGAGCAGCAGTGGGCGGAAAACCTGCGCACCACCGAAGGGCAGCTGGACCACGCCCGCTGCCACGACGATACCCAGACCGAGCGCCGCAAAGATCTGCTCATCACCCGTGGAATGCGGGTGGTCAGCCATCGGCTGCGGATGTCCGGCAACTGCGACGTGGTGGAATTTCGGGCCAGCGAGGCGGGCATTTCCTTGCAGAGCGCCCCCGGCTTCTGGCAGCCATATCCGGTGGAGTATAAACACGGGCACGCCAAGGAGACCGACGCCGACCGGCTGCAGCTCTGCGCCCAGGCCATGGCGCTGGAGGAAATGCTGGTGTGCCGCATCCCGGAAGGTGCGCTGTATTACTGCGAGACCAGGCGCCGGGAGGTGGTGCCGTTCACGGAAGAACTGCGTGCCGCCACCCAGCGCATGGCCGACGAAATGAACCAGTATTTCGCCCGCGGCTACACCCCCAAAGTGAAGCCCGGCAAGCACTGCAGCGCCTGCTCGCTGAAGGAGCTCTGCCTGCCCGTGCTCTGCCGGAACGCGGACGCAAAGGCCTATCTGCGCAGCCATCTGGACGAAGCGGCCACGGAGGTGACACCATGCGGCAATTCCTGAACACCCTGTTCGTGCTGAACGAAAGCGCCTACCTCTCGCTGGACGGCGAAAATGTAGTCGTCAGCTGCGACAAGGCCGAAGTCGGCCGAGTGGCGCTGCACACGCTGGAAAGCATCCTCTGCTTCAGCTACGCCGGTGCCTCCCCCGCCCTGATGGGCAAGTGCGGCCGTCTGGGCATCGACCTGTGCTTTTTCTCACCGCAGGGGCGCTTTCTGGCCCGCACGGTGGGCGAGGAACGCGGCAATGTTCTGCTGCGGCAGACGCAGTATGAAGTTTCTGCCAGCGAGGCCCGCAGCTGCACCTACGCCCGCAATTTCATCCTGGGCAAGGTTTACAATGCCCGCTGGGTGCTGGAGCGTGCCACCCGCGACCACCCCCAGCGGGTGCCGGTGGAACAGCTCAAGCAGACCAGCGCACAGCTGGCCGCCGCACTGCCGCTTTTGGAGACCTGCGAAGATTTAGAGCAATTGCGCGGTCTGGAAGGCGAGGCGGCGCAGCGGTATTTCGACCGGTTCCATGCGCTGATCCTGCAGCAGAAAGAGGATTTTGCTTTCACCTCCCGCAGCCGCAGACCGCCGCGGGACAACGTGAACGCGCTGCTGTCGTTCGCGTATTCCCTGCTGGCCAACGACTGCGCCGCCGCGCTGGAAGGGGTCGGACTGGACCCTTATGTGGGCTTCCTGCACCGCGCCCGCCCCGGACGGCGCAGCCTGGCGCTGGACCTGATGGAGGAACTGCGTGCCGTCTACGCGGACCGGTTCGTGCTCTCCTGCATCAACCAGAAGGTCGTAAACGCGAAACAGTTTGAAAAGCAGGAAAACGGTGCCGTTCTGCTGACCGAGGACGGCCGCCGCGCCTTCCTGCACGCCTGGCAGCTGAAAAAGCGGGAGGTCATCACTCACCCTTTCCTGAAAGAAAAGCTCAGCTGGGGTCTTGTGCCCTATGTGCAGGCGCTGCTGCTGGCACGGACTTTGCGGGGCGATCTGGACGTATATCCGCCGTTTTTCTGGAAGTGAGGTGCTGTTCATGCTGGTTCTCATCACCTACGACGTCAACACCGAAACGCCTGCAGGCTGCAAGCGCCTGCGCAAGGTGGCGAAGAAATGCGTCAACCACGGCCAGCGGGTGCAGAACTCGGTGTTCGAGTGCCTGCTGAACGCTTCGCAGTACGCCGTTTTGAAGGCCGAGCTGACCGCGCTGATCGACCCTGCACTGGACAGCCTGCGGTTCTATCAGCTGGGCAACAACTACCAGAGCAAGGTGGAGCATGTCGGCCTGCACCCCGATTTTGCGCAGGATGACGTGTTGATGTTCTAGCATCCCCGCCGTGCGAGGCACAAGCTCCCATGGTTTCCCCGGGCGCTTCGCACTGCAAAAACAGACACCTTAGCACGATTTGTTTTGCATTTCGCCGGAGCCTTCGTAAAGTTCCTTTTCAAATTGTGCACAAGTGTGTATAATGGAACAAACGTGGCGGATTTTTTCGCCGCTTTTGCTGTCGCCCTCCTCGCGGAGGGCGTGGATTGAAATTTGGAGGACTGACGATAAAAGATTACGTCAATAAGTCGCCCTCCTCGCGGAGGGCGTGGATTGAAATTTTGATGGAGAACAGGTTATGAGTAACACATACTGTCGCCCTCCTCGCGGAGGGCGTGGATTGAAATTTGACGCATCGAACCTTAAAGCTCTTGGCAGTGCGTCGCCCTCCTCGCGGAGGGCGTGGATTGAAATTTCAGCCACGGGATCAGGAAAACGCTGACGCCGGGTCGCCCTCCTCGCGGAGGGCGTGGATTGAAATTACGAGGTGGACGACAGCGTCAAGGACAGCGACAGTCGCCCTCCTCGCGGAGGGCGTGGATTGAAATACAGCCGAGGAGCTGATGCCGAGCTCCTTGTAGGTGGTCGCCCTCCTCGCGGAGGGCGTGGATTGAAATATCAATATCCCTCCAGTGGCTTGCGGAGGTATAGCGTCGCCCTCCTCGCGGAGGGCGTGGATTGAAATCAAGCGGGCAGACGGGCTGTACATCGACCCCACCGTCGCCCTCCTCGCGGAGGGCGTGGATTGAAATTGCGTTTGGCTCAGGTCGTCCATTGCGTTATAGGTCGCTCTCCTCGCGGAGGGCGTGGATTGAAATCATGCGGCAGTATAGGCCAGCTCTCGTTTGTGGGTCGCTCTCCTCGCGGAGGGCGTGGATTGAAATATGGTGTTTGCCATGCTCCACATTCCGCTTTGCAGTCGCCCTCCTCGCGGAGGGCGTGGATTGAAATATGTGGTAACTACATTTTGCACCTCCTACCTTCGGTCGCCCTCCTCGCGGAGGGCGTGGATTGAAATGCAGGAGGCACCTACCAGACCTACGAGGCCAAGGAGTCGCTCTCCTCGCGGAGGGCGTGGATTGAAATCATGTATGCCTCGTCGTAGACAATCAGCTTGTCGGTAGTCGCCTTCCATGTGGAGATTGCGGATTGAAATTGCTTGGCGGGTGCCGGGGTCTTGGGCTTGTCCGGTCGCTTTCCCCACGGAGGGCGTGGATTGAAATGCAGCAGTCCGCCGCCGACAGCGCAGACGATGTTGGTCGCCCTCCTCGCGGAGGGCGTGGATTGAAATATCATCCTTTCGAGTCGTGTGATTTTGTCGCCCGGGTCGCCCTCCTCGCGGAGGGCGTGGATTGAAATAGGTAGTAGCTTGCTTTATCCAGTGCACTAACTGCGTCGCTCTCCTCGCGGAGGGCGTGGATTGAAATCAGCAGGCCTACGGCATCGACCTGACCCGCGAGGTCGCCCTCCTCGCGGAGGGCGTGGATTGAAATCCGGTCATGGACAATTGCTATCTGGACTACTACTGTCGCTCTCCTCGCGGAGGGCGTGGAT
>ERZ779865.2505-NODE-2505-length-11518-cov-2.150310_pt1 | contig 11518 bp, 17 predicted proteins | sample MGYA00433088_ERZ779865 | MGnify/ENA primary metagenome ERZ779865 (study PRJEB29588, sample SAMEA2151703) | human gut metagenome | biome: human gut; feature: human-associated habitat; material: faeces | place: Denmark | collected 2008/2010 ... | reverse complement strand
CAGACGCCGACATCAAAACCGGCTTTCAGGCTCTGGCCGTTCACAGTTACGATTATCTGGTCGGCCCCGTGGACATTGCCTCTGCTGACGCGACCGCTCTGGCCGCACAGGTCAAGGCGCAGCGGACAAAGCGCTATGTGGGCAAGGTGATCCTTCCTAACGTGGCCGCCGATGATGAAGGCGTGATCAACTTTGTTTCGAGCGGCATCAAGGTCGGCGAGGGGACATTCACGGCCGCCCAGTACGCCGGCCGCATCGCCGGCGTTCTGGCAGGGACGCCTGCTTATTGCAGCGCCACCTATGCGGCTCTGCCGGAGGTGACCGGTGTGGATACGTTGGCAGATCCCGACAGTGCTGTGGACGCCGGCAAACTGTTTCTGATCGACGATGGCCGACAGGTGAAGCTGAGCCGTGCGGTAACGAGTAAGACCACTCTGGCCGAGGATGACCCTGACATGCTGAAGAAGATCAAGCTCGTGGCTGCGCTGGATCTGATCCGCTATTATGCCATCACCACCGTTGAGGACGAATATCTGGGCAAGTGCGCCAACACCTATGACAACAAGTGCATTCTGCTGGTGGCCTTCTCTGACTTCTTCGCCTCTCTGGAGGCACAAAACGTCATCCAGGAGGGCAGCTCCGGTGCTGAGCTGGACGCCGATGCGATCCGCACTTATCTGCTGGGGATCGCAGAAGAAGCCGGAGACACCGAGGAAATTGCTCGCATCAAAGCTCTGACCGACGAAGCCCTCCGCAAGGAGGATACCGGCAGTCACGTATTCCTCTATCTGTACGGCCATGTGCTGGATGCGATGGAGGACTTCCATATCACGCTGGAAGCACAGTAAGGAGGGAGAACGATGTCTGATATTCTGAATGCTGCGGAAGTACGCAGCGGTACCTGGGGTGAGCTCTGGCTGGACGGCGAGCAGGTTGCCGAGTGCTACGGCTGCCAGATCAAGGTCAACAAGACCAAGGATGACGTGGCCCGTTGCCGGACGCTGGTGTCCGGCAAGAAGATGCCCGCCGTGTCCATCACCGGCACCATTCGCATCTATAACGCAACCAGCCGTCTGATCAAGCTGGAAGCGGAGGCCCTGAAGCAGGGCAAGGATCTGCGCCACACCATCATCAGCAACCTGGATGATCCTGACAATGCCGATAACCAGCGCATTGCCGTCAAGGGCGTTTCTTTCGATGACCTGACGCTGGCTGACTGGCAGGCCGCCCAGCTGGGCCAGATCGAAGCACCCTTCACCGCCGAGGATTATACCGTGATGGATTCCTGAAAAAAGCGGCCTCGTCCTCAGAGATGAGGGCGGGGCCGTTCTCAATTATGGAGGTTACACTATGGCAACTGAGATGACAAAGACCGCCGCACAGCCTTCCGTGCTGGATCTGCTGCTGAGCGGCGATATCCCCAACGTGGAAAAGGAACTTCCCACCGCCACCTACAAGATCGACCGACTGAGCGATCTTGCCGGGCACGATGTGGTGTTCAAGTTGAAGGCGCTGCCTTACGGTAAGGTGCACGACATTGAACGGTTTACCCAGGATACGGAGGTCCATATCCTATTGGCTGGCTGCGTGGAGCCCAATCTGAAGGATGAGCGGCTGCTGGAGAAGTTCGGCGGCGCCACGCCGGCAGATGCGGTCAAGAAGATGCTGTTGGCCGGTGAGATCACCGATCTTGCCCAGGTCATCGAACGGTTGAGCGGATACCGCCGCCTGACCATCACCGAAGTAAAAAACGTCTGACGGACGGCAGCGACCCGGAATTAGGCTTGCTGTACTACCTGTTTTCTGCTCACCATTGGGGCCTCAGAGATCTCCAGGCACTCTGGGAAGGCGGCACAGGTTGGCATGACCTGATCCTGGCGATGTCGTCCTATGAGGCGAATCAGCGCCGACCACAGCCTGTTGGCAAGAAACAGCGCACGGTGCGATCTACGAAGCGGAAGAAAAAATAAAACCGCTTCCCGAAGGAAGCGGTATAAATTCGGTTTACAGCCAAGAAATCGCCCCTGCCAACATCAGGAGCAACGAGGGACACAGGCAACCCATGCACAACCAGAAGTTCCGATCCAGCTGGCGAGAGGGCCTGACGCCGTCGATATATTCAAATTTATGCTCGGAAAACCAGCGGATACCAAAAACGCACCCGGGGATAAAAAGGAGTAAACCAAACACGAGCATACAATTCACCTCGTTTTCATTATAGCAAAGGCCTCAAAAATGTCAAGAAAGGGGGAGGAAATATGCCTGAGACATCTATTGTTGTCAAGTCTACGGATCGTTATTCAGATGCGATCAAGAAAATGTCCAGCGTGACGAAGTCCTTCAGCAAGGACGTGGACAAGTTGGAGGATACGCTGTACGCGCTGAATAAAAATAAAATCACCATGAAGATGGATCTCAGCAAAGCCAAGTCAGAGCTGAAGGCTGCTGAGAAACAGTTCGATCTGACGCACTCGGCCGCAGATGGCCTGAAGCTGGAACTGGCGCAGGCCAACTACGACAACATGGTTCGCAATCTGAAAGCCGTGACCAGCGCGGCCAGGGAGACAGAAAAAGCCATCTCCAAGGCCGAAAACTCTGCAGACAACGGTGGCGGGGGCACGAGCTTCGGCAAAAGCGTGATCAATGCTCTCGCAGTCAGCGGCATAGGCGACGCCGCCAAGCAGATCCTGTCCCAGGGGGCAAATGCTATTGCAGGAAGTGCCCTCGGCGATGATGGGGGCTCCATGTTTTCCAGCGCGCTGTCTACGGCTGCGACAGGTGCTTCTGCCGGCTTCATGGTTGGTGGGCCGGCCGGAGCGGCGATCGGTGCAGCTATCGGAACAGGCGTTGGTCTGGTATCTGGTGGGATCCAGATTTTTGAAAAGCGCGACGATGCTTACAAAGACTGGTATGCAGGGCTGTACGAAAATGCTGGCGCAACTACCGATACAGGCCTTTCCTCCGGCAGCACGATCGCAGGCTCCCGTGAGCAGACGCAGATGGCTTTCGCCCAGAAGCTGGGTAGTGACGAGGCTGCAAACGCCTATCTGGACCGTGTCAAAGCCATGGCAACGTCCACCAACTATTCTTATGACGAGATCACAGGGTATTCCAAGCTTCTGCTGAATACCTACGACGCGGAGAAAACGCTGGGTGTGCTCCAGACGCTGTCGGATGCCTCTGCCGGCCTGAATCTGGGTTCCTCTGACGTCAAGATGTTCATCTCCGGCCTGAGCCGCATGCGAACCTCGGGAAAGGCAACGACGGAGTATCTGAATTACTTCTCCGAGCGCGGCGTAGACGTCTATCAGGCTCTGGCCAATTCCACGGGCAAGGATAAGTCAAAGATCCCCGAGATGGTGACCAAGGGAAAGATCAGCGGCGCAGATGCCGCCGAGGCTATCCTGACATACATCAACGAGACCTATGGCGGCCTGTCGGATAAGCTGGCCACCAGCTATGACGCCTTGACGGATAACCTGAGCGACGTCCAGGCCGACATCGATTCGGCTATGGGCGAGGGCTACAACGAAGAGAGGTCAAAGAGCATAGCTGCCCAGATCGAGAGCTATGGCGGCGAGCTGGGTGATGCTCTTCAGGAGGCCAATAAGGCGATCGGCGCAGGCCGAGCCGCTTTGGAAAACCTTGCGGATCAATATACCGAGGAAGCTCTTTCAGCGGTGCTCACCGGCAAGGAAACCGCGCTGGATTGGAGCGACGGTAACGCAGAACGCCTTCAGGAGCTGGCCGGGCTGTACCAGCAGGCTATGGAAGACTATAACAACGGAAACACGCAGGCGGGCACGCTGGTGGAGACCTATTTGGAGGAAGCACGCGCCTTGGCTGAGGCACAGTATGATTCCAGCGAGGCAGTCCGCGCCCAGACCGATGCAGAAAACGACATGATTACTGCGATTCGGGAGAACACCGCAGCACTGGGTGGCTGGAAAGCGCAGTATGACCTGTCGCAGAATCTTACGAAGGGCCGTGCGGCAACATGGACGGCCACCACACAGACCACGGGCTCGTCTTCGGGTACAAATACGATGATTGCCAATGGCTACGGTTACGCCAATGTTGTCCCGCGCAATGCCATCGGCTACGCTGTGGGCATTGACTATGTACCCTATGACAATTTCCCTGCGCTGCTCCCCCAGGGCGAGCCGGTGCTAACTGCCGAGGAGGCGCGAAGCGGGAATAGCGACTCCGGCGGCGTGCAGATTATTATGAATGGCGTGACCATCCGGGAGGACGCCGACATTGACCGCGTGGCTGCGGCATTGCTCCAGAAGATGGAGCTGGCCGGAATGAGGGGGTGAGCCGGTGCAGATCTGTTTTATTCGTGACAGCGTCTCTCTGGTCATGCCGGTAACGCCGGACACCTACCAATGGACGGTGGGCAAACGCATCGAGACCATCAACATCAATGCGCTGGGGGACGTCTATCGCCCCGGCGGCATGACGCGATTCTCCGGCAACCTGGACTTCCTACTCCCGGCGCAGGATTATCCGTGGATGGAGGCGGGCTCCCACGCAGAGCCGCAGTATTATCTGGACTACCTCAACGCCTGGGCTGCCGACGGGAAGGTCATCCGTATGGTGATCACCGGGACAGAGATCAACACCCTGATCTACATCGAGGACGTCACGCAGAGCGAGAAAGATGGTACTGGTGACCGCTATGTTACCGTGGCTATCCGTGAATACTGCGACCTGGAGGCAAAGGAAGTGGCCGCGGCTGGCGGCACCCAGAACAACGGTCGGGCAAACGATGCCTCCTCCTCCAGAAAAACGCAGTCATATACGATCGTCTCTGGAGACACCCTCTCGGTGATCTGCCGCCGGTATTACGGCAAATCTTCCGCAAAGTACTACAACGCTCTGGCCAAATATAACGGGATCAAAAATCCACATCTGATCTATCCCGGTGTGACGATACAGGTTCCGTCCGAGACGGTTTTGCTGGGGGGATCCGCATGATGATCTATCTGACCAAATCCAAGTCCGGTACCCGGGACATCACGGATATCCTGACGTATTGGACATGGTCGGGCGATAAGTCTACCATCAGCCGACAGCTGACCGGCGAGGTAGCTTACATCGAAAACAGCCAGCTTCCGGTACCGGAGATCGGTGACCTGGTCACGATGACCGACGGTGGCGAGAAGAAGTTTGTAGGCATTGTGCTGCAGAGAAGCCTCGGCTCGGAAGACAGTACCATGGCCTTCACCGCCTTCGACTACGGTTATTATCTGCAGCGCAATGACGGCACCTACAAATTCACCGGCGCAACGCCGGAGGAGATGACTCGTTTGGCCTGCGCCGACCGAGGGATCCCCATTGCGCAGATGCCACACACAGGCATTCCGCTCCGGAGAAAATTTACCGGCGTGAAGCTGAACCAGCTGATCACCACCGCATGGACACTGGCCAGCGAGAAGAACGGGAAGGTCTATGCGATCCGTTATACCCCTGCCGGCCTGCTGGTGAAGGAGCGCACCGTCAGCACGTCCAGTCTGGTTCTGAAGGCTGCATCCAACCTGATGAACGCCACCACGAAGGAAGATGCGACTCAAATGGTCAACAGCGTGGCCATCTACGATCAGAATGGCAACTTTCTGCGGAGAATGGGTGACAGCGAAGCGCAGAAGCTCTGCGGCGTGATGGAGCAGCATGTCACCCAGGGGAATGACGGAGCAGCGAAGGCCGCTGCGTCTGCCAAGAAGATCCTTGCAGACGGCGGAAGCGATGATGGATATATGGAACATCATGGTGAGTGGACTGGGTGGTTTGACAATTACTATGATGATGAACAGAAGATTTTTAGCGATTTTAAGGAAAACCGTGGTGGTCAGAGAGGGTAAGACCGGGTTGACCGGCATTTTCTGGATCGACGCCGATGTCCACACCTGGAAGAACAAGAATTACTACACGAAGCTGACGCTGAATTGCCGGAATGTGATGGCAACGGCCGACGCAGGAAGCGAGGTCAAATGAGCGACGCCAGAGACCCCTATCTGGGGCTGAATAACCACATCCGGCAGCAGGCCCGGGAGCAGGCACCGACGTATTACGCCATCGGAAAGATCCTCTCCCTGCGGCCGCTGAAGATCCGCGCCGACGGGCTCGACCTTGACAGGGATGACCTGCGTGTGCCGGAGTCAATGTATTCGAATTTCATCCAGGAGAAGCCTGTTGAAGGACGCGGCGTCCGGACGCGGCTTCCTATGAAGGAATTTGTGTGCAAGTGTGCGCTGTCCATCGGCGTGGCCACCCGGCCGGAGGAGTACGTCTACGGTGCGACAATTCTCCAGGTTGATGACGAGGTTCTGCTCATGCGATCCAGCGACGGGCAGACCTACTACCTTCTCGAGAGGATGGTGGAGCTGCCGTGAGCCTGTTCCCTTTGATCTCAGAGCCGGATACCGGGGAACTGACCGGCTCTGACGGCCTTCCGCTCTACCGCGAGGTGGACTGGGACTTCCGGACGAACAAACCCGTCTGGAAAGGTGGAAACCCCGTATACGTGACGGGGGGGCGCGCCGTTCTGGTGTGGGCGTGGAATGCGCTGCACACCATGCGCTTCAACCACGACGTGTTCAGCACCGACTACGGCCTTGACGGAAATACCTTGCTGGGGCAGGCATATTCCGGAGAGGTGCGGGAATCTGAGGCCATCCGCATTGTACGGGAAACGCTGCAGGTCAATCCGTATATCACGAACGTCACGCAGGTAAGCGTGAGCTTCGAGGGCTCAGTCCTGCATCTGAGTTTCAAATTGACAACGATCTATGGGGAGGTGACCATCGATGACTGCGACATCGCCTTATGACGAGCTGACGCCGGAAAGCATCAAAGCGAGCATGCTCTCTGACCTGACGGCCAAAGGAGTTGACGTCAGCATCAGAGAAGGGTCCTACGCAAATACGCTGGTAAGCGTAGCGGCTTATCAGCTGTTCAAGATGTACCAGCAGTTCCCGAGCTTGCTTCACATGGCCTTTCCGGATGAGACCTCCGGCGAGTACATCGATAAAAATGCGGCGCAGATCGGCATGGTTCGCGCCGCCGGCAAGAAAGCCACCGTGGAAATCGCCTTCACGGGGACTGAGGGTACATATATTGCCGCCGGGACGGCGCTCTATGCGCCTGAGAGCGGTTTGCAGTTCCTGACGACCGAGGAGGCCATCATCACGGATGGCTCCGCAACAGCGCCCGCAGAGGCCGCTGAGGTGGGTGCGGATTATAACCTCCCACCCGACAGCATCACGGCCATGTATGTCAACGTTGCCGGCGTTCTCAGCGTGACCAATACCGAGGCGGCGGTCGGCGGCGTAGACGTGGAGAGTGACATCGACTTTTTTGCCCGGTATCATCAACGCCGGACGCTGCCCATCACATCCGGAAATAAGAACCACTATATCACCTGGGCGCTGGAAACTACCGGTGTGGCCTATGCCAACTGCGAACCCCTGTGGAACGGGAACGGGACTGTCCGGGTCATTATTGCCGGAGCGGATCGGGGGCCGGTGGATGAAACGATTCGGCAGAACTGCTATGACCACATCGAGGAGGAACGTCCCATCGGTGCCACGGTCACCGTGGTCAGCGTGGTCACGCGGGAGATCCCGCTGACGGCAACCGTGACGCTACTGGACGGATACACCACGGAGGACGTGAAGAATCAGCTGACGGCGGCGGTGGGTGAACTGCTGGCCAGCCAGACCTTCGGTGAGGAGGTGCGTGTTCCGTTCAGCCGCTTTCTGGCCTGCCTGCTGCAATGCCCCGGCGTGGCAGATTACAGCGCTCTGACGGTGGACGGCGGCATGTCGGCCATCACCATCAATGCGGAAGATGCCGCGGTGGTTGGAACAGTTGCCATCAGCTGAGGGAGGAAAACCACATGAGTACACTACCGAACCGGGAACGGGTACCCGAATACCATTATGCGTCTGAGCAGAGCAAAGCCCTGATCGACATGCTGGAGGACGCCAGTCTCGAGGCCAAGGCCGCGCTGGAGGACGTGATGGCGCAGTTTTTCGTAGACACAGCCACCTGGGGGCTCACCCTCTGGGAGCAACAGGTGGGCATTGAAACCGACAACTCACTGCCGCTGGCGACCCGCCGCGCGGCCATCCGGCAGAAGCTCGGGGCCAGCGGCAATACCACCTCAGAGATGATCCGCGGGCTGGCAGAGGCGCTCACCGGCTATGAGGCGAAGGTAGAGGTCAACGATGACTACAGCTTTTCGCTCAGCTTCTGGGGCGAGAAAAATCAGCTGGCGACCATCGACGTGGCAGAACTGAAGACCGTTGTAGAGCAGATCAAGCCGGCACACCTGCGCTTTGTGATCAGCGGCATCACATGGGCCGATCTGGAAAGCGTAAATATGACCTGGAAGTATTTTGAGGATAACCCGACAACGTGGGCGCAGCTGGAATCCATGTCCTGCATCCATGCAAAAGAGTAAGAGGAGGGAATTTTTATGGGCAGATTTTTCGGAAAACGCTGGAAGATCGACGGCGTGACGGCAGGGCCAATCAGTCGTCACTATCCGGCCAACGGCCGCTATTCGGTGATCTTCGAGCGGGATGACGCCTTTCTGGAGCAGATTGAGAAGATCAACTGGGCCAAGCCCACGATCCAGCGTCTCAGCGAGGACGCCAATGAACAGGGACTGCCGGAGGGTTACGGCTTTAAGGTCGTTGATATCAAGTACGACAACAGCGGCCGTCACTACACGGTGGAGTTGCAGACGGCCAGCCAGTATCTCGGCGATGTGACACAGTATCAGGAACAGATCGCAGAGCTGGAGAGCGCTGCCGCTGAGAAGGACAGCACGATCACGGCGCAGGCCTCCACCATCCAGTCGCAGGAAAGCCAGATTGAGAGCCAGACCGCCACGATTCAGGAGCAGGCAACCACCATTCAGGAGCTGCGTGAAGCCGGCACTGCTGCTGAATTAGAGACCGGTCTGGATGCGGCCTACGAGGAAGGAGTGAACAGCGTTGAGTAAGCAGATCTATTTTGACGCCATGAAGGAAAAGGGCAAGCTGGATGCGACCGACCTTCAGACGCGTTCTGCCGGCATGACCGGAACGGAGCTGTATGCGGAGGATGGCAAGATCCCCAGCTTCGCAGCTGCCGTAGCTCGGAAGAATATGCTGGAGCGCAAGGTGGGCTTTGTCTGCCGATCTACGGCCGGCCGTGTGGTGAAGCTCCTGCAGAACTACGATTCCACCGTCTACCCCCAGGAGCCGGAGGATCTGCCGGCGCAGTGGGGCTTCCAGTGGTCCACGGATCCGAAAAAGGCGCTGCCTTTCATCGCTCTGAGCACGTCTCCTTACGCCAAGGATGACTGCTGCACCCATGACGGCCATGTATGGCGTTCTGGGCAGGATAACAATGTGTGGGCACCCGGCACCGCCGGCGCGAAGTGGAATGACCTCGGCGAGATTGAAGAGGTAATGGAGGCAGGTTGATAACGTTTGAACTGACGCCGCAGACGATCATCACGACCGGAGCTGTTATTACTGCAGCGGTGCTGCTGATCCAGCGCTTTGCAAAGGGTGTGCGCTGGTTCGACCAGCAGGAGAAGCAGACCACAGACATCGCGGCATTGAAGGCAAAGCACGAAGCCGATATGAAAGCCATGAAGCAGATTCTGGCCGAGGATATGCACGGTATCAACGAGGAGCAGACACTTCTTACATATGGCGTCCTGGCCTGCCTGAAGGGCCTGAAGGAGCAGGGGTGCAACGGGCCTGTGTCCGAAGCAATCAATAAGATTGAAAAGTACCTGAACAAAAAAGCACATGGAGACTGAAAGGAGACGTTAACATGGAACTGCATGAAATTCTGATCTACGGTGTGGCGGCGCTGGGCTGCTTCATCCTGGCCATTCTGATCAAGGGCAATCGTCAGGCGGTACTCCAGCTCGCCACAGACCTCATCAACAAGGCTGAGAGCACCATCCAAGGTTCCGGCATGGGCGCGGACAAGAAGGCTCTGGTCATCGCCCAGCTGCAGGCTGCCGGCATCAAGGTTACATCCTGGCTGGATCACCAGATTGATGTGATCGTGGCCACGCTGAACAAGACGGGCGCATGGCTGGCCACGAAGACCCAAGAGGGTATCTCGGGAATGAACCAGGACACGGAGCGTTCCCATGAATAAGCAGCCAATCCTGTACCTCCAGACAGATGGCCGCTGGAAGGCCGAACCCTACCGTGTACCTGGTGAGAATTCTACAATCGGCAGCTCCGGCTGTGGCCCCACCGCCGCGGCAATGCTGATTGAGACGCTCACGGGCAAAACCTTCACGCCGGCGGATGCCTGCAAGTGGTCTATTGAGCACGGCTACAAGGCTCTGAAGCAGGGAACCTATTACTCCTACTTCAAGCCCCAGTTTGAGGCATTCGGCATCAAATGCGATATGCTGAACTGGACAAATACCTACGGAAAGCCGGATCACACCAACCATGCGAAGGCGTTGGCCATGCTGCAGGCGGGCTATTACCTCATCGCTCTGATGAACAAGGGACTGTGGACTTCCAGCGGGCATTTCGTGGTGGTGTGGTGGGCAGACAACAAGATCCACATCAATGATCCGGCCAGCACCAGGAAGGTCAGGACTGAGGGCGATCCGGGGACTTTCCGGAGTCAGGTCAAATATTATTGGTGGGTGGATGCCCGCGCATATAACCAGCAGAAGGAGGCTGAGGAGGACGTGACGCACGAAGAATGGATGCAGCATTGGTATGAGCTTCGCAAGAGCCTGCAGGACAACGACAGCAGCGCATACAGCGAGGAGGCCCGGAAGTGGGCGCAGGAGGTCGGCCTGATCACCGGCAACGGCACAGAGATTGACGGCGAGCCGAACTGTATGTGGGAGGACGTCCTGACCCGTGAGCAGTTTGCCACGGTGCTCTATCGCTTTGCGAAGATTATCGGCAAGGCATGACCATCAAGGTAACGAAAGAAAAAAAGCCGGAATACTCCAAGCGGCTGGTGTCTGACATCCGGTCGCTGCTGTGGGTGGTCACCGTGGGCGGTCTGCTGCTGGCTGCCTACTGCATCCACAAGGGCTACACCGGCTCCCTCCCCTGGCTGTCTGCCATGGTGGGCCTACCCTGGACAGCGCACGGCGTTGTGTGCTCGTTCTATCTGAATATGGCCAAGTCGGACCACCGCGCCGGCGGCGTGACCTTCGAGAGCGCAAAGGCAGCCAACTTCGAGCAGCCGGCCGAAAGTGAAAACAGCCCGGGTATTTGATGGCTCAGGCCCAGCGTCCACATCGGGGAAAAACGGTGTGGACGCTGGGGTTTGCTTGGGGTTTATTTGGGGTTTATTTCAACCGAAACCGGCCCAAATTGGCGAAATGCCACGAAACACAAAAACCCCGGAAGCCTTACGGCACAGCACTTTGCGGGTATTCACGGAAATTGGCGAAACAAAACTATCATAATTCGTAATCAGCAGGTCATGTGTTCGAGTCACACCACCAGCTCCAAAAAGCATC
>ERZ779865.2501-NODE-2501-length-11538-cov-7.091701_pt1 | contig 11538 bp, 10 predicted proteins | sample MGYA00433088_ERZ779865 | MGnify/ENA primary metagenome ERZ779865 (study PRJEB29588, sample SAMEA2151703) | human gut metagenome | biome: human gut; feature: human-associated habitat; material: faeces | place: Denmark | collected 2008/2010 ... | reverse complement strand
TGACGAAAAATCCATTCGCCAGCCGACCACCTCATTTGTGCGGTGTTACCTTAATCAACAGCTCCGGCGCCGGGTGGACATCTCCGAGAAAATCAAGCCTCATGAGTGGGAAAAACTTCCGTGGCGCTGGATTGTCGAACGTACCTTTACTTGGATGAATGCTGCTCGCCGCGTCCGTCACAGCTCAGCCTGTATTTACCAAGACGGAGGATGTTCGAGCGAAATCTTCGTAGCAATTCTTCCCGGCAAGGAACCGGTGGTGGGCACCTGACCCGATGGGAGCCGCCCGCAGCAAAAGGAGCGATGCGCTTTTTTGCTGCATCGCTCCCTGAGAATGTTTCCTTATGCCGTAGCCATATCAGCAGCGCTGATGGCTATCATCCAGTCCATGTTTACTTGGAAAGCACCTCCATGGGGAAGTCGCCGCGGATCAAGCCAGCCTCATAGGCAGCTTTGCGCTCATCGACGATTTGCTGGCCGCCAACGTCCAGGATGGCCTGCACGCAGCGATCATACACCGCGTCAAATTCGGCCGGATCGCAGGTCAGGGCGTTGGTGAGCAGCTCAGCCTGCTTTGCCAGCACCATCTGGTCGTAGTCGGCCTCGGCCTTAATCGACACGGTGAAGCCGATGGGTGCATAGGAATCCTTGGCCATGTACTCATAGGAACGTGCGACGACATCCTCATAGCCGGTGAAGGCCAGGGCGCTGTACTTATTGTTCAGCTCATCATTGCCGAAGCTGTTGCCATTGGACAGGAACACCAGGTCGACAGCGGACAGCCACTTCTGGTCGTCGGGCAGGTTGTCATTAGTTACACGGCCAACGGGCAGGCCGTCCTCGTTCAGATGATCATAGTGAACGCCTTCAATGCCATTCTGCAGGTAGAACATGTTTTCAGGCTGAGCCATCCAGTCCATGTACTTCATCGCGGCAACAGCGGTCTCCTTATTCACCCAGCTGGGAATGAAGATGCAGATGCCGTTGGCGGCATAGTTCTCGTGAAGGGTGTAGCCGTCAGGATTCACGAAGGGGTTAACAGGGATCCACTCGGCGTCCTCGCCCACGTTCTTCTTCATCTCATCGCTGTAATCGGGCCAAACCTGCGTGGGACCCTCGATGTAGAAGCCCGCGTAGCCCTAGTTCAGATCGCGGTCGCGGATGTCGCCGTTATCAATGGCGAAATTCTCAGAGATCAAACCCTCATTGTACAGGGTATTCAGCAGACGATAGGCCTCCTTCGCGCCGGGCATCTGCTCGTGATACAGGGAGTACCAGTCCTCCTTGGTGATCTTGGAGAAGTCCAGGAAGGAATCCACGATCACGGAGGTGGAGAACAGCGGGCTGTTCTCATACAGCTTCATGGCGTAGGGAACCGTCTGCTCGCCGCCCAGCTTGGCTTCCTTGGCCGCGCGCAGATAGGCAACCCACTCCTCGGTGGTGGTAGGCTCCGCCATGTTCAGCTTGTCCAGCCAGTCCTTGCGGATGAACAAACCGAGCTTGGCCACATTGATGCGGCGGGCAGGGATATAATATCTCAGAAAGATCATATCGACGGAGATGGGAACAACCTTTTCAGCCTATCTGCTCGGCATCCGCCTTGAAAAGATGAAGGAATTGCTGGTGAATACGACCATCTCCCAGCGGGATATTGCCGAGCAGGTCGGCATTGGCAGCGAGCAGACCATGTATCGTCTGTTCAAACAGTATATGGGATGCTCCCCCGGCGAGTATCGGAAGCATCCCTCCGCAGACAGTACCATAGCCGCCGAGACGGCGGATGAATATCATGAAAGCGAGGAATAATCACATGGACAACCTGAAGTATCTGGAACATGTCGTGGAGCTTGGAAAGGTCCAGGCTGCAACCACGCCCGAGGAAATGTCCGGCGCGTTTGACGCGTTCAACGGCTTCCTGGGCCTGTATTACGATCTGGCGAAGATGGAGCTGCAAAAGGCCGGGATCGACACGCCGCCTATTCGAAACTTCGCCATTGACAAGGCGCTTGAGCGCATCGACGCCCGCCTGGACTGCGCTGATTTCACCATCCCCGCGCTGATCCGTATGCTGCGCGAGCATCGCGGAACGCGCCTGAATGAGGAGCAGGCACAGAAGATTGAACAGGGTCTGATTCATTTCAAGTATTGGCTGGACGAGCCCGGCGATGTGCACGCCTGCTTCTTCACCGAGAATCATCAAATCCTGTATCACAGCGCCGAATATCTGGTGGGGCAGATGTATCCTGACGTGGTGTTCCCCAACAATGGCATGACCGGCGCTGAGCATCACGCCCATGCCACCGCCTTCCTGCGCCGCTGGCTGAACTGGCGTGAACGCTTCGGCTTCAGCGAATGGCTGACTCAGGGATACTACATGGATGACATGCTGGGTCTGGTCAACCTGATGATCTATGCCGACGAGGCGGATATCCGCACCCGCTGCCGCATGCTGATTGACATGCTGGTGTTTGACCTGGCGGTCAATCATTTTGAAGGGCACTTGCCCACCACCCATGGCCGCGTCTATACCCGCTTTATCATCGAGCCCGACTATGAGGATTGCTCCGCCGTGATGGCGCTGCTGTTTGATAAGGGATACGCCGGCACCATGAGCAACTGCGCCGTGATGTTGGCTGCCAACGGCTATGTTTGTCCCAAGGCTATCCTGGCGGCAGCAGCGGCTCCCACGGGAATCCAAACCAACCGCGAGCGCATGAGCATCGACGTGGCGGACGCCAAGTATTATGGCGTGGATCCCGCCGACTTTGACAACATCATGTTCTTCTGGGGCCAGCAGACATACTCCGACCGCCTGACCATTGAGAACTCGCTGAAGGTGTTCCCCACATGGAACTGGATGACTAACCGTGTCCGCGCCTACTATGAGCGCTACAAGCTGCATGATGAGGCTGGTGCGCCCTGCGTGGATGCGCCCGACTTCACAGCCATGACACAGGTGGACATCTACACACGCCGTACGCCGGACTATATCCTCAGCTGCGCGCAGGATTTCCGCAAGGGCCGCATGGGCTATCAGCAGCATCCCTGGACGGCCTCCCTGGGCGGCAAGGCAGTCATCTTTACAACCAATCCCGCTTCCACCGAGTATTCCAACCGTCCCAACTGCTGGGCCGGCAACCTGACCCTGCCCCGCGCCGTGCAGCATGAAAACGTGCTGCTGTGCCTGTACCGCGTTGAACCCGACTTTGTGGATTACCTCTATTCCCACCTCTACTTCCCCAGGCATGAGATGGACGAGGTGGTGGAGAAGGAGGGCTGGATCTTTGGCCGCAAAGGCGATGGGTATGCGGCGGTGTATTCGCTGCTGCCCGGCTACTGGGAAAAGAAGGATCCCGCCATGTTCAAAGAGCTGTACGCCGAAAGCTGGCAGGAGAAATATGACCGTGCCGACGATTATGAGTACATCGCGCAGGGTCACGCAAACGTGTGGGTCATTGAAATGGGCTCCAAGGCTGAAAACGGCAGCTTTGAGGCGTTCATGGACGGCTTTGCCGGGAAAAAGGTGTGCGGCGACACGCACAACCTGATCTACCAGTCTCCCTCTCAGGGTGAGATCACCTTCGGCTGGAACAGGCCCCTGACCGTCGGGGGAGAAACCATCTGCATCCATGGCTACAAGCGCTATGATAACGAGTTTGCTCAGACGGAATTTGACGCGGGCGCAATCGAGATCAATGCCGGCGGTCATCAGACGATTCTTGACTTTGAAAAGGCCGAGCGCACGGATATTTAAGGCACTACCGCACAATTCGTCTGCAGCGCTGGCGATGCCTTTTCTGCCATCTGCTTCTTGCAGAAATCTCGATTTACCTCCAGTAAACCTTCGATTTCTGCAATCGCATCTGACAAAAAATGCATTCGCCATCGCACCAACTCATTTGTGCGGTATTGCCTTAAGGCAACGCCGCACAATTCGGCGGCGCGTCGGGCGATGTCTTTTCCGCCAGCCGACCACCTCATTTGTGCGGTGTTACCTTAATATGCGCTCCGCTGTTTGAGCGACCGGGTATAATTCCCGGTCACAGAAAATGATTGAGGTATTTCCTGTGAGAAAGATGTGCCTGCTCTCGTTTCTCCTTCTCCTGCTGACGCTGCCGTTCCTTGTGCATGGGAGCGCGTCGGCACAGACGGAAACGCTTCGCGTCATGGTCTATGACCGGGAGAACATGCCCGAGGAATATGGCTCCTGCGAGGACAACGCCTGGGTACGCTATATTCAAAGCCGGGTGCTTCGCGAACTGGATATAGATCTGCAATTTGTGCGTGTGAAGCGCGCGGATGACGTGGCGCAGATCAATCTGCTGGCAGGTCAGAACGAACCGCCGGACATCATGTTCACCTATGAGTATGATTTCTGGCTGACGCTGTGCCGCAATGGACTGGTTGCCGACATTACCGACGAGCTGGAGGAAAACGGCTCCTATCTGAAACGAAGTCATGCCTCTGTGCTGCCGTATGGAGAAATCGACGGGCGGCAGTACGCGATTCCCTCCCTGCGCAGCACCACCGATGTGACCAGCGCCTTCATCCGCAAGGATTGGCTGGATCGTTTGGGAATTGATCTGCCAAAGGAGGAAAACGGCTGCTATGCCCTGACGGCGGAGCAGCTGCTGGAAATCCTGCGGTCCTTCCAGCAGGCCGACTTTGCCGGCTGCGGCACGGATGCTCCCGCCTTCCTTAGCTACGGCACGACCTATTGGCCGATGCTCCTTTTGATCGAAGGCTTCTATGAGCAGGATGCTATCTCCGACGAGGATCTGGCCTCGCGCCCCTTCTTCCTGTACGATGGGGCCAAGGAGGGCTATCGCTATCTGAACACCCTGTATAATGCTGGGCTGCTCAACAGCGATTTCGCCATGATCGGGGAGAACGATAAATCCCAGTATGGGCAGGCCATCATTAATGGCGACGTTGGGTTTTGGTGCAATGATTCCTGGTATGGGTTCGACAGCGTCAACGGGGCTTTGACAAAGCTATACAGCACCGACCCATCCGCGGAGGTTGCGGCTGTCGACATCCTTGCTCCTGATGGACGGCCTGCCTATAAGTACACCTATCATCCCTATGGCATGATGGTATTCGTCTCCTCCCGTAGCGCGCATACGGACGCAGCCGTGCGCTATTTGAACTGGCTTGCGCAGCCGGAGAATGATTTCGTCCTTCGTTATGGCTTTGAGAACGAGCACTACACGCTGGAGGGCAATATGCCCGTTGCAGTAAGCAGCAGCCAGATGCAGCAGCCAAGAATCAGCGTGACTGACCTAGCGCTGATGTACAACGGATACGCCTATGCTCCGGACGACGATATAGATGCACGGCTGTCGCTGGGTATGTATATGGAGCGGCTGCGAAGCCTGCGGCGGGACGCGTGGCGCGTCGCGATGACAAACACCTTTTCCATCCCGACGCTTACCGGCTATATCCCCGCGTCGCTGGAAACGGTTAACATCCTGGCCGCGAAGGAAAGGGAGCTCCGCATACGAACCATCATGTGCCCGGCTGAGAATTTCGATGAGGAATGGGATCGCTGCGTGGCCGCCTATCTCTCCGCGGGCGGCAGCCGCGCCATTGAAGCCAAGCGTTCCGCCTATCGCGAAAGCATTGCAGAAAAGAAAGGAAATTGACCATGGGATACTATTTTGACGATCGCAACAGCGCTGCCTGGAGCTATGGCGACGATGCCGGGAGAATCATTGATCTGCTTGGAACCCGATTTATGGGGGAAAATCCTGTTACGCCCTTTATCTGGCGCACCTTTGATGAGTCAGGCATTCAGGCGGATCGAAAGGCGCGATATCTGCTGGATTTTGCGCGGCGTTTTCCCGGCGGAGAGAATGGCGAAATTGTCTATGCCGCCGCCGATCTATACTGTCCGCAGGCCAAGAGCTCTGGCTTCGTGGTGGAGTGCGACGGTCCTGTTCAGGTGTGGTTGAATGAGGAAAGGGTGTTCCAGTCCAACGGCAATCAGGAACGCACCCATGAAAAATGCAGGATTGATGTGTCGTTGAGGGCAGGCTACAATCGTTTCGTATGGCGCTGCGAGCGGACGGAGATCGGCTTTGGCTGCGCTTTCGCCAATGCCATGCCGCAGTGGGAGCCCTGTAATTATGTACTGCCCTACAAGGAATATGACGGGGAGGCAGGAATCCTCTACACGGAGCCGGTGGATGAACGGATGCAGATTGACGTGGGCAGCTTCTTTGGCGACTTTATGCCGCCGGAGCTGACCTGGCTTCCCCGCGCGGAGAAAAAGTCCCTTGTCGGGGCAGGCGTATATGCGGCGTGGCTCAAGGGAAGCGTCCGTGTCCCCCTTGCCGCCCATGACGCTGTAACCCTGATCGTGGACGGTAAGCCCGGACGGGTTATCCCCGGAGCACAGCATGATGTTGTGGCCGTCGGCCCCTATCAGGCGGTGGCCGCGCTGGTGAGCGACAGCGACTGGGCTTGGAGGAAGCCTCCTGTGCATATTCATGGAAGGACGACACCTTATCTCATCATGGGCCCGCTGAAAACCGCGGATACTTCAGCCTTCACCGCATGCGCCATGGGACAGCTGGTTGAGGGCGCGGAGGGGACAATCACCTGGCGCACTGGCTTTGACGGCGTTGCTCTGCGTCCCTATGTGGAAAGCAAGCTCTTTGGCCGCTGGACTTATCCGCTGGGCGTTACGCTCTACGGCATGTGGCAGGCGGGGCATTTCCTGAGCCGCGAGGTCATGAACGACTATGTGACAAGCCATGCGGATCAGGTCGTCTCCATCCATGAGTATGCGCTTTATGATCAGGCAAGGTATGGCTTTCCGGGGGTCAATCAGCAAATCTGCTGGCTTGACGCGCTGGACGACTGCGGCTCCTTTGGCTCCATGATGCTGGAATGCGCCAAGCCCGGCGACGCGGCTGTCCGCAAGCTGGCTGATGCCATTGGGGAATATATGCTCCATGAACAGCCCCGCACCTCCGAAGGAGCTTATTGCCGCCGCGACGATACCATCTGGGCGGACGATATGTATATGTCTGGCCCCTTTCTGTGCCGCTATTCGGAGCTGACCGGTAGTATGGAAGGTATGAACGCCTGCGCTAATCAGCTGCTTCAATACAAGGACCTCCTCTTTATGCCCGACAAACAGATCATGTCCCACATGCGCTGTTTGCGAAACGGAAAGAGCAACCGTATCCCCTGGAGCCGAGGCAACGGCTGGGTGCTGTTCACCCTCAGCGAGCTGCTGCAAAAGCTGCCGGTCGGCCATGAGAAGCGGCCTGCATTGCTATTGTTCTTCCGCGAGCTCAGCGCAGGGTACATGAAGCTGCAGGATGCCTCCGGATTGTGGCATCAGATTCTTGATGAACCCGGTACCTATCTGGAGTCCTCGGCGACGGCCATGTTCATCTGCGCCTTCTCCCGCGGCCTGCGTAACGGCTGGTATGATGTGGCGGTGCTGGATGAGGTACGCAGCGCCGTCGAGCGTGCCTGGAAGGGCTTGTGCGAGCAGGCGATTGACCGGGACGGCAACCTGTACGGCGTGTGCCGCGGATCAGGTTTCTCCTTCTCCCGCGCCTATTATCGCACGCTGATGTGGAACTTCAACGATACGCATGGCATTGGTATTGTCATGCTGGCAGGCGTTGAGTACCTGAAGCTGACGACGAAGGCTTACGGAGCTGTCAGCCTATAAAAAACTGCATAGAGAATCCGCCTCAGCGCTATCGGCAATGCTGCGTCATCACGAAAAATGCCGCTGCTGTACTTCTGCCAGCAGCGGCGTTTTTCGTGCAGGGAATGAGGTTTGCCGAATTTCCTGTCGCTCTCCGCAGAGAGCGAAACTCCCCATCGGAGAGTGCACGAGCCCGACCAACGGGAGGGATACCACCGTCTGCTTGCAGGTGGTGAGTAAGTGCGCCCTTGCCAGGGAGAGGGCTTGACAAAGCCTCTTTTGGAATGTGATTTGTCAAGGGTAGATTTAGGGTAACACCGCACAATGAGGCAGTCGGCTGACGAATGGATTTTTCGTCAGATGCAAATGCAAATTTCGAAGGTTTACTGGCAGTAAATCGAGGAATTTGCATGCCGCAGATGGCGGAAAAGACATCGCCAGACACGCCGCCGAATTGTGCAGTGTTGCCTTAGTTTCCCTATCGTTTTCCCAACCAACACAATAAACCTGTAACATGGGCGTGCGCTGCGAAGGGGTCAAGGGGGACGATCGCAGACTTCGTCTGTTTCTATTGCCCCCTTGTCGCGTCCGCAGACGCAAAACCTCCGCGCCGCAGACAAATTCTATTTTATTGAATAAACTCAATTTCAAAAAAGGAGCTGACCACCTTGATGCCGCAGGAATCCAAAGCGCACCGTCTTTGGACGCTCTTTTCTTCCATGCTCCTCATCAGCACCTTCACTTTCGGCGGCGGGTTCGTCATCGTGTCGCTGATGAAGAAGAAATTCGTTGATGATCTGCATTACCTGACCGAAGAGGAAATGCTGGACATGACCGCCCTGGCGCAGACCGCACCGGGCGCGATTGCCGTCAACGGCGCCATCCTCGTTGGGCGGCGCATCGCCGGGATTTCGGGGCTGATTGTCGCGGTACTGGCGACAATTCTGCCGCCGATTGTCATCATCAGCATCATCTCTATGATGTACGCTGCGTTTGCCGAGAACGAATGGGTACGCGCGGTGCTGACGGGGATGCAGTCGGGCGTGGCGGCGGTCATCTGCGACGTGACGGCAAATCTTGGCGGCAAGGTCGTGCAGTCGAAGGATTGGCTGAATCTGCTGCTGATGGCAGGCGCGTTCGTGGCATCCGCTGTCCTTCACGTCAACGTCATCGTAGTCATCCTCGTCGCGGCGGCGATTGGTGTTATCCGGGCGCTGCTGGCGCGAAAAGGGGGCGTATCCGCATGATGGTGCTGTTCCTCGTCTTTTTCCAAATCGGATTGTTCAGTGTCGGCGGCGGATATGCTGCCATGCCGCTGATTCAGTCGCTGGTGGTGGAGTCGCACGGCTGGCTGACAATGGCAGAATTTACGAACCTAATGACGATTGCCGAGATGACCCCCGGCCCGATTGCGGTCAACTCCGCGACATTCGTCGGGATGCGCTGCGCCGGACTACCGGGGGCGCTCGTCGCGACGTTCGGGTGCATCACGCCGTCGCTGATACTCGTCACGCTTCTTTCCTATTTGTATGGGCGATTTCGTTCCGGGCAAACGATGCAGAACGTGCTGGGCGCGCTGCGTCCCGTGGTCGTCGCGCTGATTGCGTCGGCGGCGCTGAGCATCGTGCAGGTCGCGGCGGTGAAATCGGGCGGCGGCGTGTCCATCGTCGGCATTGTGCTGATGGTCGCGGCGTTCCTCGTCCTGCGCTGGAAGAAATGGAACCCAATTCTGGTGATGCTGCTCTGCGGCATCGGCGGCGCGGCGGCGCACGCGGTCGGCTGGCTGTAACGAAAATCTTCCGAAACCATTTGTCCGCCCTTGACGGGGATTGGTGCGTGTGCTATACTCCAAATCGAAGCGGTTAGTTGCAATTAACATGTACTGCGACCGCATCCTGAGTATCTTCCCCAACGGCACGCTGAAACTCGTCAACTACAGCAAGCTGAAGGAAGGCGACTATGCTGCGAAGCTGATGGAGGGCGTTTCGCCAAGTGTGCCGATGCGTTCAGGCGTGCTGGGCGTGTTTGCCATCGTTGCTGGAGTTCTGCGGATACGCGGCACTGGCAGCGTATGCGTACCAGAAAGCCCCGGTGTACGGCGCAATTCTGTTCGTCGGCACGACGTTCGCGTGCATCGTCAGCTCCGCGTATCACTTGAAGTACGGGCTGGCGGAGTACATGTTCCTCAAATATGGGCGGGACGAACGTGCCAAGGGTATGATGCTTGACCTGATGGGCAGCGGCGCATCCCTGCGCCTGTGTTCTTTGGGAATGATTACGTTCTACATCACGCTGATGGTTGCTATCATCACCGGCGCGATTGGCTTCCCAATTTGGGCGCTCGTGTTCACGATTCTCCCGATTTTCATCGTCATGTTCCCCCTGCAAATCGTCGGCACGCTGCATATCGCCGCGATGGTGTCAATGCTTGGCTGGATGTTCCTGATTTAACCGCAAAAGGACTGCTGCGCGGGCACTTTTCTCCGCTCACAGTCCTTTTTCTGCGTTCGCCCTCACTCGCGCGGATTTTTTGCAAAAATCACGAAAATTCCCTTGACAAACGCCCCGATTCGCGCTATAATAATCAATGTTGCGGATGACCCGCCGCAATGTGAGCTTCATATGGAGAGTTGGCTGAGTGGTCTAAGGCGCACGACTGGAAATCGTGTGTGGGCTTATACCCCACCTAGGGTTCAAATCCCTAACTCTCCGCCAGTATACTCCTTGCCCGTCAGGTGTGCGTTACCTGACGGGCATTCTTTTGCCCTCCGGGTTTATCTTAGTCTTGAATTGGTATCTTGTCAAGGGGTGTGTGAATTTTTTTCTTCGCGTTTTGATAGTCCTGCATCGTCCTTGTACCAGCGGCGCATGATCATGCGGCGCTGGAAGCTCGACGAGTGCCACAGAGGGTTTCCCGGGTAGCCTTTGTAGTATATCGCGTTCTCTACGTCAACCCGCCGCATCATGCGGCGGGTTTCGCCGCTTGCGGCGTCGGTGACCTCGTAACGCTGACACGGCGCGACCAGGGCGAAGACGCGGGAGCGGCTGAGCCCTGTTTCTCGGATGACCTCGATGGCGGTAACGTACCTTTCGCGGATTTCCTCGCGGGTGCAGATGACTTTCGCGGGTGTTCCGCGCTTTTCGTCGCTGTAATACTGCCTTTCGACTGTTGGACGGCGCATTTTTTCTCCTTTCGGTGGGTTTTTCGCTCTTTGCCACGCTTTTATGCTCTATTTCCGTGGTAATCGCTTGGGTAAACGGGGGTTTTTCCGGGCTTGATCAACTGCGGCGCTTGCGCCGCGCCCCCAGCGCACAAACCCGCACCGAGGCGAAGCCGAGGAGCGACATGACGGCTTATGCCTGGCGAGCGGGGAGGGGAAGCAAACGGGGAAAAGCGGCGAACGAGTGAGCCGCCCCGTTTGCTTCCCCGGACCGCCCGTGGAGGTGTGCCCAGCCGGGATGCCGACGGCTTCGGGCAGGCGTCCCCTTCGGGAGCGTCAGCAACTTCGGGTGCTGGCACACAAACTAAAGAGCAACGGCGACGGACTGCCGCGGCAACCCCGGCGCGCCCGATGGAGGGAGGGGGCGCGCTGGCGCTCAACTATGGCGGTGGTAAAACAACTTTTCGTAAAACCTTGGTTTTACGCCGAAGGCTTGAAGAGTTGTTAGCGGAGCAAAGCGGAGCGTGCAACTCTTCGGAAAACCCAGGTTTTGCGAAACGAGGAACGAAGCGAAGCGAAGTGAAAGGAGAATATTTAATGATAATTATTATGTTAGGAGCTCCAGGTGCTGGAAAAGGTACTCAGGCAAAACAGATTGCACAGGCGTACGATATTCCACACATCTCAACAGGTGATATTTTCAGA
>ERZ779865.2498-NODE-2498-length-11547-cov-3.686913_pt1 | contig 11547 bp, 21 predicted proteins | sample MGYA00433088_ERZ779865 | MGnify/ENA primary metagenome ERZ779865 (study PRJEB29588, sample SAMEA2151703) | human gut metagenome | biome: human gut; feature: human-associated habitat; material: faeces | place: Denmark | collected 2008/2010 ... | reverse complement strand
CGATTACAGAAAAACCGGCTGAGACCCGAATGGGTTCCGGTAAAGGTTCTCCCGAGTACTGGGTCGCCGTTGTGAAACCGGGCAGAGTGCTGTTCGAGATGGATGGCGTGAGCGAGGAGATCGCAAAAGAGGCTATGCGTCTTGCCGGGCACAAACTGCCGATCAAGACCAAGTTCATCGAAAAAGAAAACGGGGAGGGTTAAGCGATGAAAGCAGCAGAACTGAATAAGATGAGCGCTGAAGAACTTAACGCGAAACTGAAAGAGCTGAAAGGCGAACTTTTCAATCTCCGTTTCCAGCACGCGATCAATCAGCTTGACAACCCCCACAAACTGGTGGAAGTCAAGAAAGACATTGCCCGCGTGATGACCGTTCTCAATCAGAAGAACGCATAAGGAGGAACAGTCATGACTGAAGAAAGAACGCTGAGAAAAACGAGAGTCGGTCTCGTGGTCAGCTCCAAGATGGATAAGACGGTTGTCATTGCCATCGAGGACAATGTAAAGCACCCCGTTTACGGCAAGATCATCAAACACACGCTGAAGATTCACGCACACGACGAAAACAACGAGTGCGGCGTCGGCGACCGTGTGGAAGTAATGGAAACCCGCCCGCTCTCCAAAACGAAGAGATGGCGCGTGACCGAGATCATCGAAAAGGCGAAATAATTTCGCTCACACAGAATTCTAACAGTAAGTACGTCGAAGCGTACTGAAACAGTAGGAGGAAAGAAAAGTGATTCAGCAACAAACACTGATGAAAGTTGCCGATAACACCGGTGCCAAAGAGCTGATGTGCATCCGCGTACTGGGCGGCTCCGGCCGTCGCTACGCGAACATCGGCGACGTGGTGGTGGCCTGCGTGAAGAAAGCGGCTGCCGGCGGCATGGTGAAAAAGGGCGAAGTTGTGAAAGCTGTTGTAGTGAGAAGCGTGCACGGTCTCAAACGTGCGGACGGCTCCTATATCAAATTTGACGAGAACGCCGCGGTAATTATCAAGGAAGACAAAACCCCCCGCGGGACCCGTATCTTCGGGCCTGTGGCAAGAGAGCTGCGCGAGAAGGATTATCTGAAGATCCTGTCTCTCGCTCCCGAAGTACTTTGATTGGAGGAACTGGTCGTGAAAAATCTTCATATTAAAACCGGCGACACCGTCATTGTGCTTTCCGGTGACGACAAAGGCGTGAAGGGCGAGGTTATCGCAACTGCCCCCGCCGAAGGCAAAGTGCTCGTAAAGGGCGTAAACAAGATCCACAAACACGTAAAACCCCGCAAGCAGGGCGAGACCGGCGGCGTGATTGAGGCCGAGGGCGCGCTGTATGCTTCCAAGGTTGCGCTGTTCTGCAGCAAATGCAACAAGGGCGTGCGTGTGAAGATGACGACGGACGGTAACGAAAAGGTCCGCGTTTGTGCCAAGTGCGGCACGAAACTGTGAAGGGAGGCAGAGTAACATGGCAAGACTGAAAGATATGTACAAAGAACAGGTTGCTCCCGCCCTGATGAAACAGTACGGCTACAAGAGCGTGATGCAGATTCCGAAGTTTGACAAGATTGTTGTCAACATCGGTGCCGGCGACGCAAAAGAGAACAGCAAAGTAATCGAAAACATCATCAAAGATCTGACCATTATTACGGGTCAGAAGGCAGTGCCGACCACGGCAAAGAAGTCCGTGGCAAACTTCAAGCTCCGTCAGGGCATGAAGATCGGCGCGAAAGTCACCCTTCGCGGCGACCGGATGTATGAGTTTATGGATCGTCTGTTCAACTTTGCACTGCCCCGCGTGCGTGACTTCAAGGGCATCAACCCCAACGCTTTCGACGGCCGCGGCAACTATTCGCTCGGGCTCAAAGAGCAGTTGATCTTCCCGGAAATCGAGTACGATAAGGTAGAGAAGATCCGCGGTATGGACATTTGCTTTGTCACCACCGCAAACACCGATGCAGAAGCAAGAGAGCTCCTCAAACTGATGGGCGCTCCCTTCGCACAATAACCCGGAGGTAGAAGAAAATGGCAAAGAAATCCATGATTCTGAAACAGCAGAGAGAGCCGAAGTACTCTACTCGCGCTTACACCAGATGCAAGATCTGCGGCCGCCCTCACGCTTACCTGCGTAAGTTCGGCATCTGCCGTATCTGCTTCCGCAACCTCGCCTACAAGGGCGAAATTCCGGGCGTAAAGAAATCGTCCTGGTAAAAAAGTTTCTGTTCCGGCGGCGCCGCAAGGCGCCCCGGTGGAAAACCCCCAGCCCTCGGCAGGAAATCAAGACCGACCGGGAAGAATTCCGGAGTTGGATTTAACCGCCGATTGGCCGCCCGAAAGGGCAGCAAGAAAAATGTACTTGCATAAAGGAGGAATTTACTATGCAAATGTCTGACGTGATTGCCGACATGCTCACCCGTATCCGCAACGCAAGCGACGCGAAACACGCTACGGTTGACATTCCGGCATCGAACATGAAGAAGTCCATCGCTGACATCCTTGTGGCAGAGGGCTATGTAAAAGGCTATCAGGTCATTGAGGACGGCAACCAGGGCACCATCCGTGTCACGCTGAAGTACGCAGCCGGCAAGCAGAAGGTCATCCGCGGTCTTCGCCGCGTGTCCAAGCCGGGTCTTCGTATTTACTCCGGCTACGAGGATATGCCCAAAGTGATGAACGGGCTTGGGATTGCCATCATTTCCACCTCCAAAGGGCTTATGACCGACAAAAAGGCGCGTGAGCTCAAAATCGGCGGCGAAGTGATCGCGTTCGTCTGGTAAGGAGGTACGGAAGATGTCAAGAATCGGTAGAATGCCTGTCGTAATTCCGGCCGGCGTAACCGTGACCGTTGCCAACGGCAATGTTGTCACCGTCAAGGGGCCGCTCGGCACCCTGACTGAAGAGTTTTCCCATATTCTTACCATCAAGCAGGAGGGCAACGAGCTGATCGTGACCCGCCCGGATGACGAGAAAGAAACCCGCAGCCTGCATGGGCTTACCCGCGCGCTTCTCCACAACATGGTAGAGGGCGTTACGAAGGGCTACTCCAAGTCCCTCGAGATCGTGGGCGTTGGCTACAAGGTGGTCAAACAGGGCAAGACCCTGCAGCTCTACCTTGGTCACTCGCTGGTCAATGGTCAGCCTCAGACGGCACTGACCGTAACGGAGCCGGAGGGCATCACCTTTGAGGTGCCGAACTCCAACTCGATCGTGGTCAAGGGCATTGACAAACAGGCAGTAGGTCAGATCGCGGCAGTGATCCGCGGCAAGAGACCGCCTGAGCCGTACCACGGCAAGGGCGTGAAATACACCGACGAACACATTCGCCGTAAAGCCGGCAAGACCGGTAAATAAGGAAAGGAGTGGAGTAAAATGGTATCGAGAAAAGACAGTAACCAGGCTCGTCTCAAGAGACATAAGAGAGTCAGAGCAAAACTTTCCGGCACCGCCGCGCGTCCGCGCCTTGCTGTGTATCGCTCTAACGCGAACATCAGCGCGCAGATCATCGACGATGTTGCCGGCGTTACGCTGGTTTCCGCTTCCACCCTGGAAAAGGCGTTTGAAGGAATCGGCAGCAACAAGGCTGCGGCAAGAACGGTCGGCAAAACGCTGGCTGAGCGCGCGGCTGCAAAGGGTATTACCGAAGTCGTATTCGACCGTGGCGGCTATCTTTATCACGGACGTGTATCGGAACTGGCTGAAGGCGCTCGCGAGGGCGGCCTGAAGTTCTGAGTCCGGTTTGTACACTGTTCAACATTGTTGAACAAATTGAGGAGGAAAAAACATGGCTTACAGACAGAATCCTGCTGAGCAGGAATACAGAGAGCAGCTGATCTCTCTCAACCGTGTTTCCAAGACCGTGAAGGGTGGCCGTATCGCTCGGTTTGCCGCTATCATGGCAGTGGGCGACGGTAAGGGTCACATCGGCGTAGGACTCGGCAAAGCGGCTGAGGTGCCGGAAGCAATCCGCAAGGGCATTGAGGACGCAAAGAAGAATATGATTACGGTTTCCCTGAAAGGGACGACCATCCCGCACGAGGTAATCGGTGAGTTCGGCGCCGGCAAGGTGCTCCTGAAACCCGCCGCACCCGGTACCGGTATCATCGCCGGCGGCGGTGTCCGTTTCATTCTGGAACTGGCAGGCATCAAGAACATCCGTGCGAAGTGCCTGCGCTCCAACAACCCCGCAAACGTGGTCAAAGCGACCATCGAGGGGCTGAAATCCCTGCGTACCGCTGAGGAAGTGGCAAAGATCCGCGAAATCAGCGTTGAGCAGATCAAGGGTTAAGGAGGGGTCACGATGAAAAAAGTAACGCTTGTCAAGAGCACCATCGGCGCGCTTCCGAACCAGAAAGCTACCGCAAAGTCTCTGGGACTGAACAAAATCGGCGATTTCATCATTCATGAGGACAACGCCGTTCTTGCCGGCAAGGTGAAAGTGATCTCTCACCTTGTTAAGGTAGAAAACGCGTAAAGGAGGATAGAACGATGAAACTCCATGAACTTTCTCCCGCAGAAGGGTCTGCAAAAGCCGCATGGCGCAAAGGTCGCGGTGTCGGCTCCGGCAACGGAAAGACCGCAGGCAAAGGTCACAAGGGTCAGAACGCCCGTTCCGGCGGCGGTGTACGCCCCGGCTTTGAGGGCGGTCAGCTCCCGCTGTACCGCAAACTGCCGAAGCGCGGCTTCCACAACAAATTCGCCACTGTATACGCGGTTGTCAATGTAGAGGCGCTCAACAAATTTGAGGATGGCGCAGTTGTCGATCTCGACGCACTGCTTGCCAAGAAGATCGTCCGCAAAGCGAACGACGGTCTCAAGGTCCTCGGCAACGGTGAGCTGACCAAGAAATTAACCGTAAAAGCAAACGTCTTTTCGGCTACCGCAAAGGAAAAGATCGAGGCAGCAGGTGGAAAGACTGAGGAGGTATAAGGATGTTTAAGACGTTAAAAAATGCGTGGAAGACACCGGAACTCCAAAAGAAGATGCTCTTCACCCTGTTTATCGTCCTCCTTTACCGCCTTGGCGCGTGCATTTGCGTGCCCTATGTCAGCAGTGACATTGCATCGCAGTTCAATTCCTACTACGGCTCTTCGGTTCTCGGACTGATGAGTATTCTCTCCGGCGGCGCGATGCAGTACGCAACGCTCTTTGCCCTGTCGGTCAGCCCTTATATCACGGCATCCATCGTGATTCAGTTGCTGACGATTGCCATTCCTCCTCTGGAGAGACTGGCGAAGGACGGCGCAAACGGACAGAAGAAGATCAATGCAATCACCCGTTACGTGACGGTGGGTCTTGCACTGATTACCAGCTTTGGTTACAGCATGCTGCTGAAAAACAATGGCTGGCTGATCAAAAACGCGACCCGCGTCAACGCCAGCGGCGTGGAAGAATCCTACACCAACTGGTTTGCAATGGTGGTCATCAACGCCGCGTTCTGCGCGGGTGCTGCCCTTGTGATGTGGCTCTCCGAGATGATCAATGATAAGGGCATCGGCAACGGTATCTCTATCATCCTTCTTGCAAACATCGTTTCCCGCTTGCCCAGCATGGCACAGTCCCTGTGGTACGGTGTCATCCGCGGCACGTTCATTAAGGATCAGGCAGTGGCAAACGCTTTCATCGGCACCGCAATCGCGCTGGTGATCGTTGCCGCGATGATCGGTATTGTGGCATTCGTGGTCTGGGTCACCAACTCCGAACGCCGTATCCCGATTCAGTACGCAAAGCGTGTGGTCGGCCGTAAGATGTATGGCGGGCAGTCTACAAACCTTCCGATCAAGCTGAATATGTCCGGCGTGATGCCGATCATCTTCGCTTCCTCGATTGTTTCGATTCCTGCAACGATCATCGCGTTTATGAGCAACAAGGAGAACTGGTTCTACAAATTTGTAGACAACTTCTTCAATACCGACACTTGGGAGTACCTTGTGGTATACCTGGTGCTGATTGTGGCGTTCTCTTACTTCTACATCATGATTTCGTTCAATCCTGTGGAAGTGGCAAACAACATTACCAGCAACGGCGGTTCGATCCCCGGCATTCGCCCCGGTCGTTCCATGGTACAGTATATCAACAAGATCCTGAAGCGTATCACGCTGATCGGCGCGTTCTTCCTTTGCATCGTGGCAGGTTTGCCGATGCTGGTGACCGTGATTGTCAGCGCGGTCAAGGGCGCGACCGGTAGCACCAGCACGGTGCTTTCCGCACTCGGCAATCTGACGTTCGGCGGCTCCTCGCTGCTGATCGTGGTCGGTGTGGTGCTGGAAACAATCCGCGACCTGGAAGCACAACTCAGCCTGCGTGCAAACAAAGGCTTCCTTGGTTGATTTCCAAACTCACTGGAGGATTCTATGAATTTAATTCTGATGGGCGCTCCGGGCGCGGGCAAAGGCACGCAGTCCGAGAAAATCTCAGAGAAGTGGGGCATCCCCGCGATTTCAACCGGCGACATCCTGCGTGCCGCCATCAAAGAGGGTACCGAGCTTGGCAAAACGGCGAAGTTCTATATTGATGAAGGCAAGCTGGTGCCCGATGAGATCGTGATCGGGATCATCAAGGAATATCTCACATCCGACGCCTGCAAAAACGGATTTATCCTGGACGGGTTTCCCCGTTCCATCCCGCAGGCAGAAGCACTGGATAAAATGGGCGTGCGGATCGACGCCGTGCTTTCCATCGAAGTGCCGGATGAAAAAATCGTCAAACGGATGAGTGGGCGGCGCGTCTGCGCTTGCGGCGCCTCCTACCATACCGAGTATAAACCTTCCAAAACCGAAGGGATTTGCGACAAATGCGGCGCACAGACTTACATCCGTAAGGACGACGCGCCGGAAACCGTTCAGAACCGCCTTGCCACCTACCACACACAGACCGAACCCCTCAAGGAGTATTACGCCAAAAAGGGTCTTCTGATTACGGTAGAAGGGCAGGAAGAGGTGGCAGACACCACGCGGCTCACTTTTGAGGCGCTGAGCCGGTTCTGATTTATGATTCCAATTAAAAACGCACTACAGATCGAAGCCATGAAGGATGCGGGGCGCATCACGGGCGAGGCATTGCTTGTCGCCCGTGAGCACATCCGCGAGGGGATCAGCACGCTGGAGCTTGACCACGTGATCCGTCACTATATCGAGAAACAGGGTGCCACCCCCTCCTTCTTAGGACTTTACGGGTTTCCCGGAGCCGCCTGTATCAGTATCAATGATGAGGTTATCCACGGGATCCCCTCCGCACACCGGATCCTCCGGGAGGGGGATATTGTCAAGGTTGACGTGGGGGCGCATTATAAGGGCTACCACGGCGACAGCGCAAGAACTTTCCCGGTCGGAAAGATCAGCGAAGAGGCGGAACGCCTGATTGCGGCAACGAAGCAAAGCTTCTATGAGGGGCTTGCGGCTGTGCAGATCGGAAACCGCATCGGCGACATTGGCGCCGCAGTGGACGGATACGTCCGCTCGCAGGGCTTTTCCACGGTACGGCGGTATGTCGGTCACGGGGTCGGGCATGAGGTGCACGAGGCACCCGATGTACCGAACTACGGCACGCCGGGGCGTGGACCGCGGCTTTGCGCGGGTCTGGTGATCGCGATTGAGCCGATGGTCAACGTCGGCACTTACGAAGTCAAAGAGCTGGATGACGGCTGGACGGTGAAAACATTGGATCATAAACTGTCGGCGCACTACGAAAATACCGTGGCGCTGACCGATAACGGCGTGATTATCCTGACCGAAGCAGAGGCAGGAAAATAATGGCTCGCAAACCATGGCAAAGGAGGGATTATTCTGCCAAAGGATGACGTGATTGAATTTGAAGGCGTGGTACTGGAAGCACTTCCGAACGCGACCTTCAAGGTGAAGCTCCCGAACGGGCACATTGTGACCGCGCATATTTCCGGGAAGCTGCGTATGAACTATATCCGGATCTTGCCCGGTGACCGTGTGACCATCGAGGTGTCGGTCTATGACCTGACCAAGGGGCGCATCACCTGGCGTGCGAAATAAGAGACCGCAAGGCTCACATTATGAAGAAAGGAATGGTAGAGACAAATGAAGGTGAAACCATCCGTTAAAAAAATCTGTGAGAAGTGCAAGATTATCAAAAGAAACGGCCGCGTAATGGTCATCTGCGAGAATCCGAAGCACAAGCAGAGACAGGGTTAATCCCAAACACAAGAAAGAGGTGAATTGAGAAATGGCTCGTATTGCTGGTGTTGATATTCCCAACCAGAAGAGAGTGGAAATCGCGCTGACTTATATTTACGGCATCGGTCGTAAGAGCGCCAATGACATTCTTGCGAAAACCGGGATCAATCCCGATACCCGCGCAAAAGACCTGACCGAGGAAGAGGTTGCGAAGCTCCGTGACGAGATCGAAAACTCTTATCACGTAGAGGGGGACCTTCGCCGTGATGTTGCACTGAACATCAAGCGCATGGTCGAGATCAACTGCTACCGCGGGATCCGCCACAGAAAAGGTCTGCCTGTCAGAGGTCAGAGAACCAAAACCAACGCGAGAACCCGCAAAGGTCCCGCTAAGACGATTGCTAACAAGAAGAAGTAAAGGAGTGGCAACAGAATGGCTAATGTAAAGAAAGTCGTGAAGAAACGCCGCGAACGCAAAAATATTGAAAAGGGCGCGGTGCATATCAGCGCAACCTTCAATAACACCATCATCACTGTGACCGATACGCAGGGCAACGCAATTTCCTGGGCATCCGCCGGTGAACTTGGCTTCAAAGGCTCCCGTAAATCCACTCCCTTTGCCGCACAGTCCGCTGCTGAGCAGGCTGCACGCGCCGCAATGGAGCATGGACTCAAAACCGTTGAGGTTTATGTAAAAGGTCCCGGCTCCGGGCGTGAATCCGCGATCCGTGCACTGGAGACGGTTGGTCTTCAGGTCACCATGATCAAGGACGTTACCCCGATCCCCCACAACGGTTGCCGCCCGCCGAAGCGCCGCCGCGTTTGATTTCAGAGGAGGTATAGAAAAATGGCAAGATATACAGGTCCTGCGTGCCGTATGTGCCGCCGCGAGGGCACGAAACTGTTCCTCAAAGGTGAGCGTTGCACGACCGGCAAATGCGCGCTGGAGCGCAGAAGCACTGCCCCCGGTCAGCATGGTGCCGCAAACAAGAAGGTCCGTGAGTACGGTACACAGCTGCGTGAGAAACAGAAGACCAGAAGATATTATGGCGTTCTGGAGAAGCAGTTCCGCAACTATTTCGCTGAGGCTGACCGCAAGGAAGGCATGACCGGCGAAAACCTGCTGGTGCTTCTGGAAAGACGCCTGGACAACACCGTTTACCGTATGGGTATGGCGGAGAGCCGCAAGGAAGCCCGTCAGCTCGTGCTGCACGCGCACTTCACCCTCAACGGCAAAAAGGTTACCATCCCCTCGATCTCTGTCAAAGTCGGTGATGTGATCGCCGTGAGCGAGAACAGCCGCGACAACGCGAAGATCAAAGCACTGCTGGAAGGTGCCGCAAACAAGCTTTCCCCGAAATGGCTGGAAGTGAACAAGGAGAACGGTTCCGCAAAGGTTGTGGCTCTGCCCACCCGTGAGGACATCGACTTCGACTTCAACGAACAGCTCATCGTCGAGTTGTACTCCAAGTAATCCGCCGACCCCGGCAGGAAACTTGGCGGGGAATGCAGACATTGAATCAGCCGCGCAAGCGGCGTAAATGAAAGAAGGAGGGTACTCGAATGCTTGAAATTGAAAAGCCGAATATCACCATCGCCGAAATGAGCGAAGACGGTACACACGGCAAATTTGTAGTTGATCCGCTGGAACGCGGGTACGGCATCACGCTTGGCAACTCTCTGCGCAGAATCATGCTCAGCTCTCTGCAGGGCGTGGCTGTTACCAGCATCAAGATCAACGGCATCCTTCACGAGTTTTCCACGATCCCCGGTGTAAAAGAAGACGTGACCGAGATTGTTCTGAATGTCAAGGGCATCACGGCAAAACTGTTTTCAAGCACGCCCAAAACCGCTATCATTGATGTGACGGGTCCCCGCGATGTCACTGCGGGTGACATCAAGCAGGATGCGGATCTGGAGATCCTGAATCCTGAGCATCACATCTGCACGCTGGCGGAAAACGAGCACTTCTATATGGAACTGAACTTTGACCACGGACGCGGGTACGTTTCCCAGGAGCGCAACAAGCAGCTGGCAAGCGACGCACAGGGTCAGGTAACAGCTCCCATCGGTACGATCTATACAGACTCGATCTATACGCCGGTTTACAAAGCCAACTACACGGTTGAAAACACCCGTGTCGGCAGTATTACCGACTATGACAAACTGACCATTGAGGTTCTCACCAACGGAACCATCACGGCGAAAGAAGCGATTTCTCTCGGCGCCAAGATCCTCAACGAACATCTCAACCTCTTTGTTGACCTCACAGATGAGGCAAAGAAGGCAGAAATCATGGTAGAACGTGAAGAGACCAAGAAAGAAAAGGTCCTTGAGATGACCATTGAAGAACTTGACCTGTCCGTGCGCAGCTTCAACTGCCTGAAGCGCGCGGGCATTGATACGGTGGAAGATCTCGCCAACCGTACCGAGGAGGACATGATCAAAGTCCGCAATCTCGGAAAGAAATCGCTGGAAGAAGTTATCCAGAAACTGCACTCCCTCGGTCTCGATTTGAAGCGGGAAGAGGAATAAGTGCGAAGAAACAGCAATTGATAGGAGGGAAAACCAATGCCCGGAAGAAAACTCGGCAGAACGAGCGAGCATCGTAACGCGATGCTGCGCGGTCTTGTCACTTACCTTTTGGAGAACGGTTCCATGGAGACCACGCTTGCAAGAGCAAAAGAGGTGCGCTCCATGGCAGAAAAAATGATTACCCTTGGCAAGAAGAACACGCTTGCCAGCCGTCGCGCAGCACTGGCTTACATCACCAAAGAGGATGTTGTGACCAAGCTGTTCAACGAAATCGCTCCCAAATATGAGAACCGCAATGGCGGCTACACCCGCATCTACAAGCTGGGACCCCGTCGCGGCGACGCTACCGAGATGGCAGTTATCGAGCTTGTTTGATAAAGTAAGCTGACAAATAAAAATTATCGGGCCGTTTACACAGCGGCCCGATTTTTTGATATAATAGCGGTAAAATTTAACACGCATTGGAGAGATTATGTTTTTTGCAATACTTGCTATCGTTTTGACCGTGCTTTTCATGTGCATACCCGTTGCGGCGCTGGTGGTGGTGCACCGCTCAAGCGTTAAACTGATGAAGCCGCTTGGCGTGGGCATAACGGCCATACTTGCATCCTCCGCAATAAGCGCGGCGGTGCTGCTGCTTTATGAGGACGGCGGGGTAGCCTTTTTGCAGACGGGATGGGCAGCCGCGATACGCTGGATACTGCTTGGCGCGGTGGAAGCGATGGCGCTGTATGTTATATACAAGGCGGTTTACAGGGGCGAGATAAGCCTTATGGAAGCGGTATGCGTAAGCGTTGGCATGTGCATACCCATGCTGTACAGCCGCGCGCTGAGCGTTGCTATGACGCACATACAGCTTGCGCAGCAGGGCGTATCCGCTGCGGACGGA
>ERZ779865.2497-NODE-2497-length-11549-cov-3.582652_pt1 | contig 11549 bp, 6 predicted proteins | sample MGYA00433088_ERZ779865 | MGnify/ENA primary metagenome ERZ779865 (study PRJEB29588, sample SAMEA2151703) | human gut metagenome | biome: human gut; feature: human-associated habitat; material: faeces | place: Denmark | collected 2008/2010 ... | reverse complement strand
CCAGCCGTTATACCGGGAAGTGATTCAGAATGCATCCATGAAGGAGATGTCAGGATCATTTGACTACCGGATGAATATTGCACTTGGAGGAAAAGTGCCCCAGTATTGCTGGTACCGGACTGTGTATCGGAGCATTCGGGGAATGAACGGAAAAATCTTAAAGATCATTGGAAGAAGTTATGATATCAGCTCTGACAGAAAGATACAGGAGCAGCTTTCCGAAGAGATGCGCAGAGATCCGCTGACACATCTTTATAATAAAGTTGCGACCGGTGAGGAGGCAGAGCGGATATTAAATGAATATCCCGAAGAAACACACGTATTGTTTCTGATTGATATTGATAATTTTAAGAGCATTAACGATACGTTTGGACATACGGTGGGAGATACTGTGATTTCTGATATTGCATCAGCTTTAGAAGAACAGTTTCCGGATCATAAACTGGTGGGAAGAGTCGGTGGAGATGAATTTCTGGTGCTGATGGATAATACGACCATAAAGCAGGCGGAACAAAAGGCAAAGGATCTCTGCAGACGTGGAGATAAGAAGCTGATCGGGGATGATGCGGTCATATACGTGACAATGAGTGTGGGGCTTGCAGTGTCCGGACAGGATGGGGATCATTATACGGAATTGTTTGACCAGGCAGACCGTGCAATGTATGAGATCAAGCGGAGTGGAAAAAGTAATTATGCTTTTGCCGGGAAAAACAAGGCCGGTCATACAAAACGTGATATTGATACCTGTGGAAAAGATGTGGATTTTGAAAAAAAGCAGGGCATGGACAAAGAATTTTTGAATACGGCATTTTTGCTTTTGTCACATGCAAGGGATATAAACGGTTCTTTAAATGTGCTGTTAGAGAGAATTGGCAGACGGTATCATCTGGATATGGTGGCGGTTTTTGAATATGATGAAGAAATTTCACAGATGACGCTGACCAATTACTGGAGCACTTTTGGGCAGATTTATGAAAAAAATGTCATAAAGCCGATCCGGGATGAGGTTGCAGAAGCAGGCAGTGGAGATTTTGTAATACTGAATGATACGGATGAAACACATGATAAAAGGCTCTCACTTGAAAACTGGAATACCGGTGAGAACCGCATTACACAGATCGCGGTAGCGAAATTTGAATATTCCGGCAGTAAAACCGGAGGATTATATTTTGGTGTGCAAAACAGACAGAATTATTTTGAAAGTGCAGACCGGACAACGTTTTGTGAACTTGCAAGGGTGACATCTGTGTTTGTGTCACTGCGCAATAAGTTGAGAGATGACCAGAAAGAGATCCGCCATCTGCAGGATCGGGATCAGCTTACCGGACTATATAATTTAGAGGCGTTTAAATACAGATTGAAAAAAATTTTAAGTGAGGCACAAAAGGACCGGGATCATTATGCGCTCATTCATGTGGATATTGATAAGTTTTCATATGTGAACGAAAATTACGGACAGCAGACCGGTGATGCCATCTTAAAAGATTTTGCAGCGGGGATGCAAAAAAATGACAGAGTACTTTTGGCATGCCGGATGTATTCAGATTATTTTATTCTCCTTTTAAAGGGAAAATCCCAGGATGAAATAGAAAAAATGGTGGCGTGGAGTACAGAGCATTACGAAGAAAAATTAAAAAAACGTTATCCGTCCGGGACATTGAGGCTTTCTGTGGGAATCTGCCATATTGAGAATCCGAATGAAAAGTTTGACACGATATTAGAGAGTGCAAATATGGCACGCAAACTGGTAAAAGAACAGGGGGGTGCCGGAATCTGCGTATATAAGGAAGCAATGCGTGCAAAACGTGATGATGAAATTCAGATTACAGGACGTTTTTATGGGGCAATGCAGCAGGGAGAACTCGAAATTTATCTGCAGCCTAAGTTTTATTTAAAAGAACGTAAAATATATGGAGCAGAGGCATTGGCAAGATGGAGGACAAAATCAGGGGAAATGATCATGCCGGGCAGGTTTGTACCTCCGCTGGAGAATATCGGATATGTGGTGGATCTTGATTTTTATATTTACGAGCAGCTTTTACGTGCAATGAGAAGATGGAAAAAAGCAGGAAAAGAGCTGTTTACGATATCTACGAATTTCTCAAGACGCAATTTTGAAAATGGAGGAAAAAAATTTGCCGGACGTTTAAAACGCATGGCAGATCATTATGAAATTGATCCTAAATACATCGAAGTGGAAGTCACGGAGAGTGTTGTGGTAGAAAATGTGGATGAATTAAGAAAGGTGTTAGCCGAACTTGAAGAATTTGGATTCCGCATTGCAATCGATGATTTTGGAACGGGATATTCTTCTTTAGGTGTGCTGCTTGAGATACCTGCAGATGTGGTAAAAATCGATAAAAGTTTTACAGACCGCATTAATATAAAAGAACAGAGAAATTTTGTCTCACAGATGGGAAGCTTCATCCACTCCGCGAAGGAAGAGGTAATATTTGAAGGAATTGAGACCGAAGAACAGCTCCGGTTTCTGATCAGTTGTGGTTTTTTGTATGGACAGGGATATTTATTTGACAGACCGATTCCATTGAAAGAATTTGAAAGAAAATATATGTGAGATTGCACTTGTTTTTGTACAGTCAAAGACCTTTTCTTTTGATAAATTCTATGCTAAAATATGACTTAAGTCGATAAATTGTATCATTTTGTGCTTTTCACACAGGAGCATAAGAGAGATACAGTATGACATTTTATTTTTTTAAAATAAGGAGGAATAAGTAATGTCCAGAGCAAAACAGTCAATGGACGGTAATCCCGCCGCAGCTCATGTAGCTTATGCGTTTACAGATGTTGCAGCTATTTACCCAATTACACCATCAAGCCCGATGGCAGATACCGTAGATCAGTGGTCTGCAGCAGGACAGGAGAATATTTTTGGCAATCAGGTCAAAGTCGTAGAGATGGAGTCTGAGGCAGGTGCAGCAGGTGCCGTACACGGTTCCCTTGCAGCAGGTGCGCTGACCACAACCTTTACAGCATCTCAGGGTCTGTTACTTATGATCCCGAACATGTACAAAATCGCAGGTGAGCAGCTTCCATGCGTATTTGATGTATCCGCACGTACAGTTGCTACACAGTCTTTAAATATTTTTGGTGATCACAGTGACGTATATGCCTGCCGTCAGACAGGTTTCGCTATGTTATGTGAGACCAACCCACAGGAAGTTATGGACTTAAGCCCGGTTGCTCATCTTGCAACAATCGAGGGAAAAGTTCCATTCATCAACTTCTTCGATGGTTTCCGTACATCCCACGAGATCCAGAAGATCGAGAAATGGGATTACGCTGACTTGAAAGAAATGTGCAACATGGACGCAGTTGAAGCATTCCGTGCACATGCATTAAATCCGGAACATCCAGCTATGCGTGGTTCTCATGAGAATGGAGATGTTTTCTTCCAGCATCGTGAGGCTTGTAACACAGCTTACAATGAGTTACCGGCAATCGTTGAGAAATACATGGCTAAGATCAACGAGAAATTAGGAACAAACTACGATTTATTCAACTACTACGGAGCAGAAGATGCTGACCGTGTTATCGTAGCTATGGGTTCTGTAAACGACGTAGCTGAAGAGGTAATTGATTACTTAACAGCTAAGGGCGAGAAAGTCGGTCTTATCAAAGTTCGTTTATATCGTCCATGGGTATCTGAGGCATTCTTAAAAGTTCTTCCTAAGACAGCTAAGAAAGTTGCTGTTCTTGACAGAACAAAAGAGCCAGGTGCACTTGGTGATCCGTTATACTTAGACGTAGCAACCACACTTCGTGAGGCAGGTCTTGATACAATCGTATTAACAGGCGGCCGTTACGGATTAGGTTCTAAAGATACACCACCTTCAAGCTTATTTGCAGTATACAAAGAGTTAGAGAAGGATGCTCCAAAGAGCAGATTCACCATCGGTATCGTTGATGATGTTACTAACTTAAGTTTACCGGAAGTAAAACCGGCTCCTATCACTGCAGCAGAAGGTACTGTTGAGTGTAAATTCTGGGGTCTCGGCGGAGATGGTACTGTAGGTGCTAACAAGAACTCTACCAAGATCATCGGTGACCACACAGACAAATACATTCAGGCATACTTCCAGTATGACTCCAAGAAAACTGGTGGTATCACAATTTCTCACTTGAGATTTGGTGATAAGCCAATCAGAAGCCCGTATTACATCAACCAGGCTGACTTCGTAGCATGCCACAACCCATCTTATGTAACAAAAGGATTCAAGATGGTACAGGATGTAAAACCAGGCGGAGTATTCATGATCAACTGCCAGTGGTCAGACGAAGAATTAGAGCATCATTTAAATGCTGCTGCTAAGAAATACATTGCTGACAACAACATTCAGTTATATACCATCAACGCGATCGATAAAGCTATCGAGATCGGTATGGGTAAACGTACAAACACAATTTTACAGTCTGCATTCTTCAAATTAGCAAACGTAATGCCAATCGAAGAGGCTGTAGATTTCATGAAACAGGCTGCTAAGAAATCCTACGGTAAGAAGGGGGATGCAGTCGTAGAGATGAACTACAAAGCAATCGACGCTGGTGTTGATGCAGTTCATAAAGTAGAGGTTCCGGCTTCCTGGTCTAACCCGGCAGCAGATCCGGCTCCTAAGAAATTAACAGGTCGTCCAGAGACAGTTAAGATGGTAGAAGACTTAATGAACCCGATCTCCTTAATGGATGGTGATTCATTACCGGTTTCCGCATTCATGGGCAATCCGGATGGTCAGTTCGAGCATGGTGCAGCAGCATACGAGAAACGTGGTACCGCTGTAACAGTTCCTACATGGAATGCAGAGAAATGTATCCAGTGTAACCAGTGTGCATTTGTATGTTCTCATGCAACAATCCGTCCATTCATGTTAAGTGAGGATGAAGTAAAAGCAGCTCCTTCCAATATCAAAGTTGCTGATACAAAACCAAAGGCAAGCGAGTACAAATACACAATGAGCGTATCTCCATTAGACTGTATGGGATGCGGCGAGTGTATCACAGTATGTCCGGTTGGTGCTATCGAGATGGTTCCACAGGAATCTCAGGCAGACGAGCAGCCAGTATTCGATTACTTAGTTGCTAACGTAAGTAAGAAACCTGGTATGCCGGCAGATAACACTGTAAAAGGTTCTCAGTTCAACCAGCCATTACTTGAGTTCTCAGGTTCTTGTGCAGGATGTGCAGAGACATCATACGCTCGTTTGATTACTCAGTTATTTGGTGAGCATATGTATATCTCCAATGCAACAGGATGTTCCTCTATCTGGGGTGGTCCGGCTGCTACATCACCATATACAGTAAACAAAGACAGCAAAAAAGGACCGGCTTGGGCTAACTCCTTATTCGAGGATAACGCTGAGCATGGTTTAGGTATGCAGATTGGTCAGGAAGTTTTACGTGATCAGGCTATCGCAAGCGCTGAGAAATGTGCAACTTCTGACAAAGCAAGCGCTGAGTTAAAGGCTGCATTTGATAAATTTGTTGAGACAAAGAACGATACAAAAGCAAATACACCTGCAACAGAAGCTCTTGTAGCAGAGTTAGAGAAAGCTGCAGCAGCTGGATGCCCAGACGCTAAGGCAGCTCTTGATAAGAAAGATTACCTCGCTAAGAAGTCCGTATGGATCTTCGGTGGTGATGGTTGGGCATACGATATCGGATTCGGCGGATTAGACCATGTTCTTGCTTCCGGACATAACGTAAATGTTATGGTATTCGATACTGAGATGTACTCCAATACAGGTGGTCAGGCTTCTAAAGCTTCCAACATCGGTGAAGTTTGTCAGTTCGCTGCTGCTGGTAAAGATATCGGCAAGAAGAGCCTTGCAGAGATCGCTATGAGCTATGGTTATGTATACGTAGCACAGATCGCTCTTGGTGCAAACATGGCTCAGGCTGTTAAAGTTTTAGCTGAAGCAGAAGCTTACAACGGACCTTCTTTAATCATCGGTTATGCTCCATGTGAGTTACACGGTGTTAAAGGCGGAATGAACCACTGCCAGGATGAGATGAAGAAAGCAGTAGCTGCTGGTTACTGGAACTTATTCTCTTTCAATCCTGCACTCAAAGCAGAAGGAAAGAACCCATTTACATTGACATCTAAGCCAGGTGATGGTTCTTACCAGGATTTCCTGAACAATGAGACACGTTACAGCCGTCTGACAAGATCCTTCCCAGAGAGAGCACAGAAACTCTTTGCTGCATCTGAGGAAGCTGCAAAGGCTCGTTACGAGCACTTACAGAGACTGGTTGAGCTTTACAAATAAGCTGCAGATCTTGTCTGAATTGATGTAAATTTCCAAAGCCCGGAAAGGTATAAGCCTTTTCGGGTTTTTTTGTAAGTCAGAAGCTGGTGATAAGATAAACTTTTGAATACAGGATTATAACTGGAGCATGGAACAGATAGCAGGCGTTCCAATAAGAATAAGATATATCTGTGAAAATATGTCGAAAATTATATCATAATTGTATACAAAGTATATAATTAGCATAATATGAAATTGTGTATTGACAAAAAAATGGTAAAAACGTATAATAAAAGTACATATTGAGGGTAGTTCACATGCAAATGTACTAAACCGAAAAAGTAAAACGCTTATGATTGCGTGTGCTTTTTCGGTTTTTTTGATTTTGAATGCAGATGCTGTGGAGCAATGTGATTTGTTGTTTAGAGGGGGGAAAACAAATGCAGCAAATTAATGGAAAGATTGCATTCGGAGGAATTGCGATTGGAAAAATCAAAGAAGTTTTTAAAGAAAACAATGTGGTAAGACGTGTGAAAATTGATGACACACAGGCAGAAATTTCACGTTTTAGAGCAGCCAAAGATCAGGCAACAGAAGAATTAAAGGCACTTTATGACAAGGCAGTCAAAGAAGTTGGTGAAGCAAATGCAGCAATTTTTGAAGTACATCAGATGATGTTAGAGGATGAAGATTATCTGGATTCTATTTGTAATATCATAGTAGCGCAGTCTGTGAACGCAGAATTTGCTGTAGCGACGACGGGAGATAATTTTGCAAGGATGTTTGCGGATATGGATGACGATTATATGAAAGAACGTGCAGCAGATGTAAAAGATATTTCTGAACGTGTGATCCGTATTTTATCCCGGAAAGAAGAAACTGTGCATGCGGCCGATGAAGAAAAATATATTATAGCAGCGGACGACCTTGCTCCAAGCGAGACAATTCAGTTAGAACGTGAGAGAGTGCTTGCATTTGTGACAAGACAAGGTTCTACCAATTCTCATACAGCCATTCTTGCCAGAACGATGAATATTCCGGCATTGGTATCAGCGGCAATTCCAAAAGAAGTGAATGGAAAGTATGCAATTATAGATGGATTTAAGGGTATTTTGATCCTGGATCCAGAGGAAGAAATATTAAAAGAATACGAGAAAAAACAGCAGAATGAGAAGAAACGTCAGGAATTATTACAGCAGTTAAAGGGAAAACCGACTGTTACAAAAGATGGAAAAGAGATCAAACTCTATGCTAATATTGGTGAGGTAAAAGATTTAGGAGCTGTTTTACAGAATGATGCAGCCGGAATCGGACTTTTCAGAAGTGAGTTTTTATATTTGCAGAGTGATCATTTCCCAACAGAGGAAGAACAGTTCCAGGCCTATAAAGAAACAGGACTCTCTAAAGGATTTGAAGTTGTGGAAAGCGGTCCTCTGGTCCGTTCTTCCTATCATGCAGAGAAACATTTGCTGAAGATCAACAAATAGTGTCTGCAAAATCGGACACTTCTGACAACAGATTCGGATAATCCGGAGAAGCAGTCTTCCAACTGCAAAATTTCCAGATTATCCGAATTGTTTTTATCACTTTTCATAAACAAACAAGCTTTTCCTGTTGTTACATTCATAAAAGGAAAACGAATGGAATTTTTATTGAAGCATAAAGACAAAATCGTATCTTTTGGCCTGTTGCCAACCATCATAACGCTGATCGGTCTGCATTTTTTCCCTACAACAGAAATGCTGGGAGTCGGACTGGTTATCAGTATTACAGCTCTTCTATACGATATTTTTCACCTGAAAGGATTGAATTTCTTTTTGCTTCAAGGAACCATCGGTATCGGCTTATGCTTCTTCTTAAGAGTATTTTATGGCTATCAGTATGTTCCTCTGAATGGAATAACCCCTGCATTGGAATTCATGCTACTGATCTTTGCCTTCATTCACGTCATTGCCCCCGATATCTATTTTTTCTTGCTCAAGAAACTACGGCTGACTTCCCGGTTCTCTTACATACTGGAAGCCAGAATCATATTCGCTCTGTCTGCCATCCATCTGATTATTCTGCAAATCATGATCTCCCGTCATGCACCGCTCAGCGAAAACTGGAGATTCATTATGGGAAATGTAATTCCTGTATCTATTTATATTCTCTGTCTGATTGCAAATATTACCGGTATCCGGATGGCTGCCAAATACGATATACTGAAAATTGTCATTCGCATCGCACCTTTATGCCGTAACAAACTGCTTTTGGTACGCCGTGAAGACAATAAATGGGACCTGCCAGTGATCCGTACTTACAACGGAGCTTTAAGAAAGGCTGATTCGTTTGCAGAACAATTAGTGGAAGACTTTCTGCATTACAAAAAAAGAATCCCCCTGATGATGGTCCAGTCGTACACGGCACCTCATCCCAATCCCGACTGTTTTCCATTAAAGACACAGCTGTATATCCTGCCGGTAGAAAATATTTCCGATGTCACGGTTCCCGGAGGAGAATATATTCCGATTGATAAAATAATGGAAGAAAGTTTTCCCAAGGCAGAACGCCTCTATAAAGAACTGCTTCAAATCTGGATGGTCAGCGACGTCTGGAAAGAAATGGGCACCCCACCGGTGATAAAGAAAAAACTACGCTGATCCGATTCCGGTAAACCATTTTTTCTGCATTACCGGAATCCAAACTTCTGCTCTCCCTTATTTGTATAACAAAAAGATACAAGGAATCTTGCTCAGATCAGGCAAAGCTGTACCCTTCCATTCCTTGACCGTACGCGTCTTGATATACTCTCCCTCACAAGTTATATTGGCTGCGATACACAATTTGGTCTGCGGTCGGCAAGCCTTCAGTATATCATCCAGCATCTTATGATTCCGGTAAGGAGTTTCAATGAAAAGCTGCGTCTGATGTTCCGAATAAATCCGCCCTTCAAGTTCTTTCAGCCGCTTGGAACGTTCATTCGGTTCAATTGGCAGATAACCGTGAAAAGCAAAACTCTGTCCGTTGAATCCCGAAGCCATTACGGAAAGAATGATGGAAGAAGGCCCTACCAGCGGAACAACCTTCAGATTCCTGCGCTGGGCAATAGCCACAACATCTGCTCCCGGGTCAGCTACGGCCGGACAACCAGCCTCTGAAATCACGCCCATGGAATGACCTTCCGCCAAAGGATTCAGATATCCCGAAATATCTTCCGGTGAAGTATGCTTGTTCAGCGGATAAAAAGAAAGAGTATCAATGTCAATTTCCCGATCTACCTTTTTCAGAAAACGACGTGCCGAACGGACATCTTCCACAATAAAATGCTTGATTTCACGAATGATACCGGCATTATAAGCCGGCAGGACTTTGTCAATGGCCGTATCGCCCAGTGTCACGGGCAACAAATATAAGGCTGTTTCCATAAAGAATTCTTTAGACTATGTTTAATCAGGGATTAAAATCCATTTCCTGCAACAAGGTGTGGCAGTCTTTCCGCTGAAGCAACTGCTGCACAGTTACCTCCTTATGCTGCGACATATAAGCATCCACCAGCTGTACTCCCATCCATGTTCCCAAGAACGGAGGAACTTTCTTTCCGCCAAAAATCACACTCGGGTCAGGATGTGTATAAGCACGGATCAGCATGGGATCAGTAGAAGACAAGTGATTCCGTTCCTTCATCCATTCCCAGATACTGGAAATATTCTTCTGACACCATTCCGTTTCTTTTGCCGTATAGTTCAGCAACTTTCCGCTTTCCGTATCATAATTCAGAATCTTATCCATCACCCAGGCCACTTTGCCATGGTAAATCATGATATCAAACAATGTGCGATTACCTTCTTCCCAGGGAAAGGGATATTGGCTGTAAAGATAGGACATCAGACAATCGGGCACAATACAATCAGGATTCATCGCCCGAAGCTGATAATTGTAATAATAGCGTTTGTAAAGGGGATAATCCGCTCCCATATACTTGTCGATGCTGAAGCCCAGCAGACTGTCGCCTACCACCACCGACTGATTTAAAGCCGAAACTTGCGAATATACCTGAGGAATCACGAGATCAGGCAGTTCTTTCTTCAACTTCCGAAAGCCTTCGGTCAGTCCTTTCTCGATATCCTTCATATCCTTGAACTTCACAAGTGTGGCATCTTCCATGATCCGTTGCAGGATGGAATCAGAATAATATGCACACAACCGCTCGTTGATATCCGTATCTTTTGCTCTTCCGATGTCAAGCACTCTTTCAATCAGCAGCTTGGTGGCCTGCGGACATTCGGTACTCATTTTCTGCAAGGCCGAGAAACTGTTCAAGGCAAAAGCTTCATACTGCAGGCGGTCGTAACGGATCACCTTGATATCCACATCAGACAAAGCATCGTCTTTCTGCCCGCCGGAATGGCAGGCAGAAAGTGTCAGAATGCTTATCAATATGAATATCCATCTACGCATGAATACGCTGATTATCCGTAGATGATGTTACCGTTTTCGTCTTTGTATTCATCCAGTCCCTTTTCATAAGTTGCCATGGCACGCAAGCTCATACCAACGCTGGAGAAACCTCCGTCGTGGAACAGGTTCTGCATGGTCACCTTACGGGTCAGGTCAGAGAACATCACGATACAATAGTCTGCACATTCGTCAGCAGAAGCATTACCCAGCGGAGACATACGGTTGGCAAAGTCAAACAGCTTGTCCATACCCTTTACTCCTGAACCGGCAGTGGTCATGGTCGGTGACTGAGAAATCGTATTGATACGAACATGATGTTCACGTCCGTAAATATATCCGAAGCTACGTGCAATAGATTCCAGCAAAGCCTTTGCATCAGCCATATCGTTATAACCATAGAATGTACGCTGTGCAGCAACATAGCTCAAAGCAACGATAGAACCGTATTCATTGATTGCATCCAGCTTCTTGGCTGACTGGATCATTTTATGGAATGAAACAGCAGAAATATCCAAAGTTTTGCTCAACATGTCATAATCCAGGTTGTCATAAGTACGTTTCTTACGAACGTTCGGAGACATACCGATTGAGTGCAGAACGAAGTCAATCTTTCCTCCCAGCACTTCCATTGAACGCTTAAATACATTTTCCAGATCTTCCACAGAAGTAGCATCAGCCGGAATCACTTCGCAGTTCAGCTTCTCTGCCAATGCAGAAACCTCACCCATACGTACTGCCACAGGGGTATTGGACAATGTAATCATGGCACCTTCTTCAACAGCTTTTTCTGCCACTTTCCAGGCAATTGACTGTTCGTTCAATGCACCAAAAATAATACCTCTTTTA